>JGI24890J29729_1000007_pt1 | contig 280191 bp, 273 predicted proteins | sample FreactcultureFD7_FD_29729 | JGI IMG/M metagenome (IMG submission 29729) | reverse complement strand
GCGGAGGGCGTGGGATTTGAACCCACGAAGGTTTCCCTTGCCGGTTTTCAAGACCGGTGCACTCGGCCGCTATGCGAGCCCTCCGTGGGCAAACTTACCTGTTAGCCCCCTAAACGGGCAATTTGATGAGTTCTTCGATCACCTTTGCAACGCCATCATCGGCAAGCGGCTCGGCTACAAACTTCGCATACTTCGCGCCATCTGGATGGCCATCGGCCATCGCCCAAGAACGGTCTGCCCAAGAGAGCATCGAGAAATCATTTGGGTTATCGCCGAATGAAACGCAATCAGCTGCGCCCAATCCTGCTCGCTCTGCCATCTTCGCCAAAGTTGCACCCTTGCTCACACCTAAGGCAGAGATTTCAATTATCGAATCATTTGGTGCGGAATGTGTAATTGTTGCAAGGTCACCAGCAACTCGATTTGCAATCTCTAACATTTGATCAGAATCGAGTTCGTGCTTTGAACAACGCGCCATCATCTTAAAGGCTGGTTTAGTGGCGAGCTCTTCAATAAAGTCAACGCCAATATTGTCTACTGCTAAATCCCAATTTGGTACATAATTTTTTTCGCGATGGAAGTGGCCTTCAAATTCAATCGCAAAGTTAACTCCGGTGATGTTTTCGCGCAGACGTTTTGCTAATTCGATTTGATTTTCAGTGGGGATTAACCATTGCTCTAGAATTTTTGCATTCTCTAGGTCATAAAGCATTGCACCATTGGCGCAGATAGCATTTCCGAAACCAAAGGCTTCTCTAATCTCAGCCATCCAACGTGGTGGCCGGCCAGTAACGAAAAATATTTCTATGCCAAGTTCGTGCGCCGCTCTAAATGCTGCGACCGTACGAGCTGAGATTGCGCCGTAATGGGCCACGATTGTTCCGTCTAAGTCGGTTGCAATTAGTTTCGGCCGGTTTCCCGGAATAATCACGCGCTCACCAATTTATCTACGCCTAGGAATGGGCGCAGTGCTTGTGGAACATTTACGCTGCCATCTTCATTTTGATGGTTCTCTAAAATCGCAACAATCATGCGGGGAATCGCGACTAGCGTGCCATTGAGAGTAGCAACCGGCTTTGTTCCGTTTTCATCGCGATAGCGAATATTTAAACGACGAGCCTGGAATTCCGTGCAGTTAGAGGTACTTGTAACTTCACGATAAGTACCTTGAGTCGGAATCCATGCTTCGCAATCAAACTTACGAATGGCGCTTGCACCAAGATCACCGGATGCAACATCAATAACTCTAAATGGAATCTCCATCGCCTTAAGGAAATCTTTCTCCCATTCAAGCAAACGTAGATGTTCGGCCGCGGCATCCTCCGGCTTGATAAAGGTAAACATTTCAACTTTATCGAATTGATGGACGCGAATAATTCCGCGCGTATCTTTGCCGTAAGTTCCGGCTTCACGACGGAAGCAAGATGAGTAGCCGGCATATCGAATCGGTAGGTTATCGATGATTTCATCCATGTGATAAGCCGCTAGTGGGACCTCACTTGTTCCAACTAAATAAACGTCATCTTCTTCTAAGTGATAAACATTTTCAGCTGCCTGACCTAGAAAACCGGTACCTTCCATGGCAGGTGGCTTTACTAATACTGGTGGAATTACCGGAATAAATCCGGCTTTAGTAGCGGAAGAGATTGCGTAATTAACTAATGCGAATTCAAGCAGCGCCCCAGGTCCGGTTAAATAGTAAGAGCGAGATCCGGCAACTTTTGCACCGCGTTCAGTATCGATTGCCTTAATAATCTTGCCAATCTCGACGTGATCCTTTGGTTCGAAACCTTCCTTTGAAAAGTCACGTGGGGAACCAACCTCTTCAATAACAACGAAATCCGCCTCACCACCAATTGGTGCCTTTGGATCAATTAAGTTAGCGATCTTTAAAAGTAATTGATTGGCGATTTCTTCTGCCTGCGCGCGCTTAGCATCTGCCGCCTTTACTCGACCTGCAAGATCCTTCGCCTTCTCAAGAATTGCCGCCTTCTCATCACCCTTGGCAGCACCAACGGATTTTGAGAGAAGATTCTGTTCGGCTCGAAGTGTTTCAAAATCAGTTATGGCTGTGCGCGCCTTTGCATCGGCTTCTAATAGTTGATCAACAACAGCAGTATCTTCGCCACGAACCTTCTGAGATTTACGAACGAGATCTGGGTTTTCGCGAAGTATTTTTAGATCAATCACAGGCTTATTCTATCTTTTAATTCTTGATTAATTAGCAGCGCCTACGCGCGGATAAGAACCTAGGAATCGAATATCTTCACAAATTGCCCGAACGCCTTCAATCGCATCATTTACGCGGGGATCATTGATATGACCTTCCGCATCGATAATGAAGTGATAGTGCCCTAGTTCTAGACCGGTTGGTCGCGATTGAATGAAAGTTAGGTTTACATCGCGCTTTGCAAATTCCGTAAGAATTTCTAGCAGCGCTCCGGCGTGATCAATTCCGATGAATGCTGCAAGTGAAGTACGGTCATTTCCGGTTGGAGCTGGAAGCTTCCCCGGTTTTTCAACGACAACAAAACGAGTAACGGCTCCATGATTATCGCCAATATCTTTTGCCACGATCTTTAGTCCATATTTTTCGGCCGCGATCTCTGCTGCGATTGCCGCATCATAATTTCCATCGTGAAGACCTTTTGCACCTGCAGCAGTTGATGGAGTTTCGATCATCTCAGCGCCCGGTAAATTTTTGGCGATATACGAACGGCATTGTGCTTCCGCGTGAGGATGCGTAGCAATTTTGGTGATTGGCTTATCAACATTTTCGGGTAAGACCATCAAAGCAAAAGAGACTGGGATCGTTGTTTCCGCGCTAACGATTAACGGCGCCCCGGTAGCCAATTCATCTAGCGTTCTTGCAACCACTCCTTCGATCGAATTCTCGATTGGGACAAGGGCTTTTTCTGCCAACCCATTTCGCACTGCATCTAGCGCCGCAGTCACATTTGCATATGGAACTAGTTGATCCGATGGAGTTGTGATCTTACGTAACGCTGCCTCCGTGAAGGTACCTGATGGACCTAGGTAGGCGTACGTTGTCATGGGCTAAGAGTAACCGAGTGCCTTGCGCACTTGCGCCGGGATATCGCTCATGATCACATCAACGCCAACTTCAGCGCAGAAATTAACATCGCGTGGATCATTTACCGTCCAGACATAAACCTCCTGTCCTTTGGCATGCGCGATTTCAACTATTTCGGGATGCGCTTTAAGTAAAGCTAAACCCGGTCCAACTACTGGGGTTTTACTTGACTTCGCCGCAAAGAAATTTGTTGTTAGGAAGACGCTCTTGTAGCGATTCTTTACTCGGCTAATTGCCATTTTTGAGAAAGACATAATTGCAATATCTATATTTGGTTTTGCCAAATCTAACTGGCGCAATAATTCACGCTCTACTGCCCCACCTGTTGGTACTGGATGTTTCGTCTCTAAGGCCAAGGACTTCTTATTTGTGATGGCAATATCTAACAATTCACTAAATAAAATTGGCTCAGCAAAGGCCAAATCTGCAAATGTTGAGCTGGCGATCTTCTGATTTATCCCAGTCATCCGTAAAGTATTTGAATCATGCCAACAAATTAATTGTCTATCCTTAGTCATCCGAAGATCGCATTCAAAACCATCGGCGCCTTGCACTACTGCCTCTAGATAGGCCTCACGAGACATCTCCGGATAATCTTTAGATGCACCGCGATGGGCATAAATCTTCATTTGCGAAAATTTAAAAAGAAATCATTTAATAAAGTGGCGCATTCTTCTTCGCTAATACCGGAGATAACTTCCGTGCGATGAGGTGATCTCGGATCTCGTAGTACATCCCAAACCGAACCCACAGCTCCGGCCTTCTCATCCCATGCGCCAAAGACCAAAGTCTTGATGCGTGCTTGGGCAATAGCACCGGCGCACATCGCGCACGGTTCAAGAGTTACCACCAAGGTGTGGCCATCAAGGCGCCAATTATTATTGAATTTATTTGCCTCTCGGATTGCAACGATCTCGGCATGCGCTGTCGCATCGCTATCAATTTCTCGGCGATTAAATCCGGTAGCAATAACTTGGCCGACTTCATTTAAAATTAAAGCACCCACTGGAACATCCTGAGTTGCGAGCGCGCTCTTAGCGATATCAATCGCCTGGCCCATCTCTAATTCATATGGCTTATGGGAGTTCATATAAATTTGTAAATTGTTCGCCAAATCCAATTCGCGAAGCAATGGCATCTATTTGTTCATCAGGAAATAATTCAAGATCGTCACAAAGAGCTTCGAGTTCCATTGCGCCCATTCCTAAATCAGAGAGCAGATCTATATCGCCACCTGGTTGGGCCTCATCATCTTCTTCTGGAAATGGCAGATCTAACATTTCAATTAAGTCAGCTGCTAAATCAGATTCAAGTGCATATGTAACATCGCTAATCATCATCTGCATCTGTGAACCGAGTTTGCGGGCAACGATAAAGAAATCTTCATCAACGGCTAATAGTGCAACCGCACCACCGTTTGTCGCCTGCGCATTTAGCTGATCCATAATTGCGCCGAGGTCACGAGTGTGGGTTAGCTGTGCAACGCTCCAGACACCATCTTCATGCCATGCAATAACTCCAAGGTCATCAGCCATTGCATCCACCCCCTACAAGAGTCTGGTTAGGTGTTTATAGTCGCACTAAAGTGCTCACCTAACAAGCCCCGACTTGCGGGTAAGGTTGGTGTTGTGAAAATTCATGTGGCCGATCACCCGCTCCTAAAGCACAAGTTGACTGTACTTAGAGATGAAAAAACAAATTCACCCACCTTTAGGCAATTAACTGAAGAGATCGTAACTTTGCTCGCTTATGAAGCTACGCGTGAAGTTCGCACTGAAAAAATTTCGGTAAAGACGCCCGTTGCCACAACGCAGGGCGAGATCTTGGCCAAACCAAAGCCAGTAGTTGTTCCAATTCTTCGCGCCGGTTTAGGAATGCTTGAAGGTATGACCAGATTGATTCCGACTGCTGAAGTTGGATTTCTTGGGATGATCCGCGACCACGACACCTTGCAACCATCTACTTATGCAAATCGCTTGCCCGATGATTTAACCGGTCGGCAGTGCTACATCCTCGATCCAATGTTGGCCACTGGTGGCACCTTGATTGCCGCAATGAAATATTTAATTGAGAAGGGTGCTCGCGACATTACTGCGATCACAATTCTTGCCGCGCCGGAAGGTATTGCCGCAGTTGAGAAGGCTTTTGAAGGTAGCGACTTTCCAATCACAATTGTTACGGGCGCACTAGATGAAAAATTAAATGAAAAGGGATACATCGTCCCTGGCTTAGGCGACGCTGGCGATCGCCTCTACGGAGTTGTGTAAGAAATGGCGTCAACTAGTCCTGGCTATGGAATCACCATTCGTGTTGAAGGTCCACCTTCGGCGCAACCTGTTGCAGAAGTAACCAATGCGATTATCGCTGCGGGAGCATCAATTACGGCGCTCGATGTTGTTGAATCATTTTTAGATCACGTTGTTATCGATGTAACTTGCGATGCGATTGATCAAGAACATGCTGAACAAATCACAGCATCTATCGCAAGTCACCCAGAATTAAATGTTCGCAAGGTTTCTGACCGGACCTTCCTTCTGCACTTAGGTGGAAAGATCGAAGTTGTCTCAAAGGTTCCGTTAAAAACTCGAGACGATCTCTCTCGCGCTTACACCCCCGGCGTTGCTCGAATTTCCCAGGCGATCGCGGCAGATAAATCTGATGCCCGGCGCTTAACAATTAAGCGAAATACCGTTGCAGTAGTTACTGATGGCTCGGCAGTACTTGGACTTGGAAATATTGGACCAGAGGCCGCGCTGCCAGTGATGGAAGGAAAGGCAGCGCTCTTCAAGCGCTTTGCCGATGTCGATGCTTGGCCAGTTTGTTTAGATACTCAAGATGTCGATGAGATTGTTCGAACCGTTCAAATCATTGCCCCGGTATATGGCGGAATCAATCTAGAAGATATCTCAGCCCCGCGCTGCTTTGAAGTCGAACGCAGATTGCGCGAATTACTTGATATTCCAGTCTTCCACGATGATCAACATGGAACCGCGATCGTTGTACTTGCTGCTTTGAGTAATGCGTTGAAGTTAGTAAATAAAGAACTTTCTGATGCCAAGATTGTTATGAGTGGCGCTGGCGCAGCCGGTACAGCGATTGCACGACTACTTGTTGCAAGTGGAGCCAAGAACATAATCGGTTTTGATAAAGATGGCTTGGTAAGAGAACACAAAGCCGGCGATCAAGAGATGCGTACTTGGTTCGTTGATAACTGCGCACCTGGTGATTTCAATGGAAATATTTCGCAGGCTATGGTCGGCGCCGATGTCTTTATCGGTGTCTCCGCGCCAAATGTTCTAAGTGAATCTGATGTAGCGGCGATGGCGAAGGGTTCGATTGTCTTTGCGCTAGCTAATCCAGATCCAGAGATTGATCCGGTTATTGCCCGTAAATATGCAGCTGTTGTTGCAACCGGTCGCAGCGATCAACCAAATCAAATTAATAACGTTCTGGCATTCCCTGGAATCTTTCGCGGATTACTAGATGCCCGAATTACCAAGATCACCGATCAAATGTTGGTGGCTGCCGCAGTAGCGATCGCATCTTGCGTTAGCTCTGAACAATTAAATGCCAACTTCATTGTGCCTAGCGTTTTTGATCAGCAAGTCGTTAAGAAAGTTGCAGATGCTGTTAAGACCGTTGGTAAATCTAACGCTTAAATAGGCGCGATTGTCCCCCTACAAGGACTCCAAAGTAGGTCATCGCAATTCCGGCAATTAAATAGCCAGTAACTGTGGTTCCTTTTGCAGGTGCAAAAATATCTATAAGCAACGATCCAATTAGAGTTCCACCGACGCTAAACAAAGTGAAGGTTAGAACGCCTAGATGCTGCACAATCGTTGAAGTAAATGCGATGTAGATAACTCCGATCGTGCCACCGGTATAAACCCACCAAGGTCCACCTGGTAGCGCCACAATTTTCTCGCCTTTAATAAATAGCAGGGCGAAGAGCAAGATAACCAGAGTTCCAGTTCCCATAATGAAATTTAATAGTGAAGTAGTAAAACTCTGCTTTGAGTATTCATTAATCTGGCCATTAAGGGCGCGTTGAACCCCAACAAATATTCCAGCCAGCGTTGCTAATGCAACAGCCAGCACTGAAAACGTGGCAACAGATAATCGATCCCACACAGAAACAAGGACGGCAAAGACGGTAATAAAGGCGGCGCTAACGCGACGCTTTGAGATTAACTTCTTGCCACCACCGGTTAAGCCAATTCGATCGACAACCAATGACATCGCAGTCTGTCCGGCGATTGATGCGACAGAGTAAACGGCGACACCGATTAAAGGTACGACCTGCGTCTGCAACGCGACAAAAGCACCACCGAGTACTCCAGCAAATAATCGCCACCTAGGAAGTTCGCGGCGAATGATTGCACCACGCAAATTTGTGATGCCAATTTTTATAGCTGGATTAAAGAGTGCGATCAAGGAGATAACAATTAAGCCAGAACCAAAAGATACAAGCGCTGCTTCTGTGCTATTTCCTAATATTTGTGAGAGTTGGCCATTTGCCCGTGATTGCAAGGCGATCATAAACCCAGAAAGCGCAGCAAGCGCTTCTAAACGAGCGATACTTGGTTTGCTACTAATTTTCTAACTCCTCAAGCTTGGTTGTTGCAATTAACCACTCTTCATCAATCTGATCTTTTCTAGCCTTTGCTACAACTAATTCTTCCATCGCCTTTGCTAATTTATCGTGATCAAATGCCAAGTCATCTTGGGCCTTAATTAATGCCGCGATCTCGGAGTCCACTCGCTCCATCTGCTTCTCTAATTTTGCGACCTCTTTCTTAAGTAACCTCGCCTCTGCGGCATTTGAGATGCCACTCTTTGCCTCTTTGACCTCTACAGAATTAAGCGAAGCGCTGCGAAGTTTTAGATATTCCTCAATTCCACCAGGTAAGTCGCGAAGCGAGCCATTTCCAAGTAATCCCACGAAGCGATCACAGACTCGTTCTAGGAAATATCGATCGTGTGAGATAACTAGAAGAGTTCCGCCAAAGGAATCCAATAGATCCTCTAGTGCAGTCAGCGTCTCAACATCGAAATCATTTGTAGGTTCATCTAGAAGTAAAACATTTGGGCTATCCATTAACAACCTAGTTAATTGAAGCCGGCGACGTTCCCCGCCGGAGAGATCGCCAACTGGAGTCCACTGCGAATCAGCATCAAAGCCAAGGCGTTCGCAGAGTTGGGAAGCTGATAACTCTTTGCCATTACCAAGCTGAACTGAATTGGCAACCTTCTCAACGGCTTCTAGAACTCGCCACTTTGGGTCTAGCTCTTCTAAATGTTGCGAAAGAAATGCACTTTTAACCGTAACTCCAGTGACAATCTTTCCGGCAGTTGGTTTGATCTGTTGCAGAAGAGCCTTAAACAAAGTTGTTTTACCCGCTCCGTTAACTCCAACAATTCCAATTCGATCACCGGGGCCAACATTCCAGTAAATATCTTTAAGGATTGGCTTATCACCTGCGCTAATTGATGCTTGATGAACTTCAAAAACGGTATTACCTAATCTATTTGCGGCGAAATTTAGAAGTTCACTTGCATTACGAGGTGGTGGTTCATTTGCAATTAAAGTATTTGCAGCTTCAATTCGAAATTTTGGTTTAGCTGTTCTAGCCGGGGCGCCACGACGCAACCATGCCAACTCTTTACGAATTAACATTGCCCGCTTGCCGGCTTCAACTGTACTCTGGCGAGCACGTTCGGCCTTTGATAAAACATAGGCAGAGTAGCCACCTTCATAAGCTAAAACCGAACCATCGACAACTTCCCAAATTTGATCTGAAACTTCATCCAAGAACCAACGATCGTGGGTAATCACGATTACTGAAAGATTTGCCCGACTCTTAATATGTCCAGCCAGCCAAGCAACGCCTTCGACATCTAAGTGGTTAGTCGGTTCGTCAAGAAGTAGTAAGTCATATTCGCCCACTAGTAATTTAGCTAGATTAACTCGACGCCGTTCTCCGCCAGAGAGCGACGCAAATTCTCTATCCAATAAATCATCGGTAAATCCACCAAAGAGTCCGGTTAATACTTCTCGAATTTGTGAATCACGGGCCCACTCGTGTTCTGCCTTATTTCCTAGAACCACATCTCTAACCAAGGCCCCAGGTGCGGCGGTATCGACCTGATTTAAAACGCCAATTGATACATCTCCAGCCTTTGCTACTCGACCGGAATCAACTGGTTCGAGTCCAGCCATAATTTTGAGCAAGGTGCTCTTGCCACCACCGTTGCGACCAACCACGCCAATTCGTTCACCTTCATTTACGCCCAATGAGACGCCATCTAGAAGAGCTCGAATATCAAAGGCCTTGGAAACAGATTCGAGGTTTAATAAATTTCGTGGGGCCACTGTCGAAGGGTAATTGAGAATTGGTAGAGTGGCTAAATGGCTATAACTGATCGTCAATATGCGCTTGATTTAGATAAGAACGACCCACTTGGAAAATACAAGGATCAATTTATTGTTACTGATCCACAGATGTGTTACCTAGATGGAAATTCACTTGGTCGCCTACCAAAGCGAACCGTTGAAGTAATTAATGACTTCCTCCTAAAAGAGTGGGCGCCAAAAGTTGTCGAAGGTTGGGCCGATTGGATTGATGAAGCGGAAGTTACCGGTGATCTAATTGGTCGCGCTGCTCTCGGCGCTGCTGCGGGACAAGTATTAGCCTGCGACACGACTTCGGTTAACTTCTTCCAACTCTGCGGCGCTGCACTTGCTGCTCGGCCAGATCGCAAAACCATAATTATTGATGCTGCAAATTTTCCAACCGATAGATATATCCTTCAAGGATTAGCCGATCGTCACGGCCTTAAATTAATAACGATTGATAATGAATCCGAGGGCAGCGCGGAATACGAGCGCATCACTCCAGAAATTCTCGAAAAATATCTCTCTGATGATGTCGCTTTTGTAACGCTAGAAGTTATTCAATATCGCTCTGGTGCTCGCACAGATATCAAGGCAATCACAGATTTGGTTCGCAAATATGGCGCACTAACAATCTGGGATGCCAGCCATGCCGTTGGCGCTATCGAAATGAACTTTGACGCCAATGGTGTGGACCTAGCAGTCGGCTGCACATACAAATATGGAAACTCCGGACCAGGTGCTCCGGCCTGGCTCTATGTTTCTAAGCGGATTCAAAATGAGTTAACCACCCCAATTCAAGGTTGGTTTGCCCAAGAGAATCAATTTGCAATGGGTCCTACATTTGAAAAGAAAAAAACTATCCGCGGCTTCCAGATTGCGTCACCTTCACTTATTGGATTGCGCTCTATTCAAAGTGCCTTTGGCATGATCGAAGAAGCAGGGATCGATGCGATTGCAGCGAAGTGCGCAACTGGCACTCAGATGATGATCGATTTATACGATGCCTGGTTGAAAGACCTTGGCTTCACTCTAAATACCTCTCGCGATGCAAAGGAGCGCGGTGGACATATTTCTTTAGTACATCCAGATGCCAAAGCAATTGCAATAGCACTTCGTGAATTTGCAAATGTCATTCCAGATTATCGTGAACCAAATTCAATTAGATTAGCGATTGCGCCACTGCCTACAAGTTATGTTGAAGTGTGGGATGGCTTCTCACGCTTGCGTGATTTAGTCTCAACTCGTCAATATGAAAAGATCAATACCGAGGGCTTGAAAGTTACATGAGTGATTTCGATCCAGCCCTGACCTACTCCTCATACTTAGCTGTTGATGAACTCCTACAACTTCAACGCCCATTATCAGAAGGTCCAGAACATGATGAGATGCTCTTCATCATCATTCACCAGACTTATGAGCTCTGGTTTAAACAACTCCAGCATGAATTATTTGGGGTCAAGAAGAAGTTAGAAGCTGGGCTCACCTACGACTCGCTTGCAATCTTGGGTCGCATTCGTACCATCTTAAAGATTTGTGTCTCGCAAGTTGATATCTTGGAGACGATGACGCCGCTGCAATTTAATTCTTTCCGTAGTCGTTTATCTTCCTCTTCCGGTTTCCAGTCAGCACAGTTCCGTGAAGTAGAAGCTCTTCTTGGTCGCCGCGACTCAAAGATGGCTGGCCATTTGCCACCTGATGCGCAAGAAGAAATTGCACTTATAACAAATGAAAGATCACTTTGGGATTCGACTCTGGTCTATTTTTCAAAGCGCGGCCATGCCATTCCTGAAAAATTCTTAAATAGAGATTTTAATCTTGCCTACGAACCAAATGAAGATGTGCAAGATATCTTGGTTCATATTCATAAGAATGACCCAGAAACTGCGATGGTTTGCGAGCGCTTAGTTGATATCGATGAAGGCTTGCAAGAGTGGCGTTATCGCCACGTGAAGATGGTGGAGCGAACTATCGGCCATAAATCCGGTACCGGTGGCTCCAGCGGCGTTGGTTATCTATCCTCAACGCTCTTTAAGCCAACTTTCCCAGATCTATGGGCGGTTAGAGATCGCTTTTAATTAAGCCTTCAACCAAACAGTTGTATTAGCGGGAAGTTTTCCAGCCACAATAGGTGCGCTACTCAAGAGAATTTCACCCTTTGGAAGTTTGTATGGCTTGCCATTGAAGTTTGTTATGCACTGCCAGCCATTTGGCCGAGTGAAATGCAGAACTTGATTTGAGGAAGTGGCAATCCAGCGTAACTCTTCGGATGTTTGTAACTGCTTACGAAGTGCCAGTGCGCTTCGGTACAAAGTCAGTGTTGAACCCTTAACCCCATCTTGTCGGTCAACTGCAAAATCTTTGAACCATTCTGGTTGTGGCAAATGGGATTTTTCTTTACCGAATCCAAAACTCTTCTTGCGACTCTCCCATGGCAATGGAACTCGGCAGCCGTCACGGCCTTTTTCAGTGTGAATCAGTGCGAGTCCAGAGACCTTGCCCTTAACCATTTGCGGAACAACATTTCTAAACCAAGTTGGATCCTGCAGATCTTGCTGTGGAATATCTTCAACTTCGAACAAACCGAGCTCTTCACCTTGATAGAGATAGGTACAACCTGGAAGCGCTAGCAACAACATCGTGGCTGCATTTGCCCTTGCTGCACCTAGCTTGCGATCTAACTTTGCCGACTTACCATCTGAAAGTAACCATTGAATCAAATTTGTTCCCTTTGGCAACCCATATCTTGTCGCATGGCGTACCCGATCATGATTATCTAAAACCCAAGTAGATGATGAGCCTTCGCTTTTGGCCAATCGCAAATTATCAGTAATTGTCTTTTTAAATTTAGCCGCATCAAAATCAGCAGCAAGCAGATCAAAGTTAAAAGCTTGACCAAGTTCATCTGGTCTTGCATAAAGCATTCTGCGCTTTGCCTGAACGTAAGCTTCTGCTACTGCTACGCGGGGTGGATCATATTCGTTAAACACTCTGCGCCATTCCCGATAAATTTCATGGACATCATTACGGTCAAATAAAATATCCGTACCATTTTGAACTATTTCAAACCCACTCATATTCTTCTTCGCAATATGTAAACGTTTAAAGTCTTTCTTCAACGCGTGAGCTACATCCACGCGGAATCCATCTACACCGCGATCAGCCCAAAAACGTAACGTCTTTAAAAAATCTAATTGGACTTCGCGATTATCCCAATTGAAGTCAGGCTGTTCTGGTGCAAAAAGGTGCATGTACCACTGACCTGGTGTGCCATCGGGATTCTTTGTTCGAGTCCAAGCAGATGGTGCGAAGTGTGAAATTTCATCAGATGGAGGAAGTTCCCCATTCTTTCCACGGCCATCTCTAAAAATGTAACGATCACGAGCTTTTGAACCCGAAGGTGACTTCAGGGCCTCTTGGAACCAAGCATGTTGATCTGATGAGTGGTTTGGGACAATATCTACAAAAACACTGATATCGGCATCGTGTAAGGCCTTAACCATCTTGTCGAAATCTTTGAGAGTGCCAAGCCTTGGATCAACGTTTCGATAATCGGCTACGTCATAGCCACCATCAGCTAATGCTGAAGGGTAGAACGGACTTAACCAAACGGCATCAAGACTTAGAGACTTTAAGTAGTCGACCTTTGAGGTAATACCTTTGATATCACCAAGGCCATCACCATCTGAATCCTTGAAGGAACGCGGGTAAATTTGATAAATCGCAGCCTGACGCCACCAATCAGCACTTTTTTTCATGAAATTACTTCACTGCTCCTAAGGTGATTCCGCGCATTAGCGTGCGTTGGAAAATTAAAAAGAATATGACAGAAGGCATGAACCCTATCAGCGCTGCCGCTGCACGAGCTGTTGGATCGCTTGTGTATTGACCCGTAGTTATGGCCATGGAAAGAGTCACAGTTTGATTGTTGTTAGAGGGAAGCATTACTAATGGGATCAAGAATTCATTCCAAGTAAAGATAAAGAACATGGTTGCCAAAACAAATAACGTTGGGCGCAGAAGGGGAAGAACGATGCTTCGCAAAATTCGCCAGGGACTGGCACCATCAATTCTGGCGGCCTCAAGAAGCTCATCTGGAAAAGTTGTTAGAACTGAAGAGAGGAGGTAGGTACCAAACCCAGTGGACATGACACCAAAAATTATGATGATTGACCAGATACTGTCGTACAAATTAAGCGTCTTGGCCATTGAGTAGAGTGGATAAATAAGTGCCTCTTGTGGAATGGTAAATGCCACCATGAAGAAGCCAAGAATCCAAGTACGGCCCTTAACTCGACCAATACCAATTGCGTAGGCCGTTAAAAAACTTAAGGTAACTGCAATAATTGCAACTAAGAGGGAAATCTGTAGCGAGTTTGCTAATTTCTTGGTGAAATCAACATCACCCCAAAATTTTCCAAATTTAGAAATGTCCCAATGATGTGGCAAAGCAAGTACGCCATATTTAACAAATTCGGTTTGTGGCTTAAATGCATTGATGAAGGCAATGTAAAGCGGGAAAAGCCAAATTAGAGCCATTCCTATTAATCCACCGAGGACTAGGTATGGACCAACTCCCTTTTTAGTTTTAACACTCATCGGGTAGCTCCTACTCGTCGTTGTAGTCTCAATAAGCCAATTGCCAATACCGTAAGGATTAAGGCGAGAACTGTCGCAACTGCAGCGCCGTAACCAACACGCAAAGTTGAGAAGAAATGGAAATAACTAAAGAACGCTGGGACCTGCGTTGCATCACCAGGGCCGCCGCCAGTCATGACATATACGGGACCAAAAACTTTCAGAGCGGCGACGGTAGTTGTAAGTAGGACTACAGAAAGTTCCGGATAGAGCTGTGGGATAGTAATAATTCTAAATCTTTGGAACCAGGTCGCGCCATCTAATTGCGCCGCTTCATCTAAGTATGGATCTAGACGAGCAAGACCAGATACAAAAATAACGACGGTATACCCGATTTGAATCCAAATCATCATCACGGAAAGTGAGAGCATTGCAGTGCTGGATTGTCCTAACCAGTTAAGTGCCAGGCTACTTAGGCCAATCTTTCGAAGAATCGTGTTGATGACACCTACATTTGGTGAAAGCATCCACGACCACAAAATACCAACGACCGGTAGGGCAATAATCTGAGGCACGTAAAGGCTGATGCGCAAAAAAGTTGAAATTGCATTTCCAAAATATGTTGCTATGAAATCGTAAATTAGGGCAGCGACTAGCAGTCCAAGAAAAGTTGGCGCGATTGACATTGCAAAAATGAATTCAAATGCATGGAGAAATGAAATCCAAAAAGTATGGTCATGGATAAGATCTTGATAGTTTTTTAGACCGATCCATTCCGGTTTGCCAATGCCTTGCCAATTATTAAAACTTAAATAGATGTTGTAAGCAAATGAGCCACCTACCAAAGTTAAGAATGCTGCAACTCCTGGCAGGGCATACCAATAATAAGTACCACTCTGATTTATTTTTTTGCTCATTTAAGCCCTTTGTTAAAAAAAATTATCTTGATGAAGTTGGGGCTAGTCTCCTAGCCCCAACAACAACGTATTACTTGTTTCCTTCGTTATGCCTTTGGCCGACCAGAGTTATAGAACGCTCCGGTTGTTTGCATGTAGTTAGCTACATCGCCATCTGAAAGCAACTTAGTTCCAGCTGATAGAAGGATTGGGTAGTAACCAGGAACTGGCCAATCTGGGTACATTGCCAATGCATTCTTCTTAACTGCTACTCCGAAAGGAATACCAGTGCGTTGCGCCGCTGGGTTAGCAACAGCTTCTGGGTCTGCAAAGAGTGCCAAACCACCGGCGTTAGCCAAGTAGTTTTGGTATTTCTTTGAAAGTAGCAAGTTGATGAATTCAGCTGCCAAGTCCTTGTTCTTGGACTTAGAAGGAATCACGAACAAGTTTCCACCTGAACCAACTGTTAGAGAACCTGGTAGGAGGAACTTGCCGTAAGCAAATGTCGCCTTTGTTTCCATTCCGCTATCAAGCCATGATCCACCGATCATCATTGCAGCTTTTCCTGCTTGGAATTCAGCAACTGCATCATCGGCCTTAACACCTGATGCGTTTGGCTCGAAGTAGCCAGCCTTGTTCCACTTTACGAGAGTATCTGCTGCCCACTTGATGTTTTCATCTGTGGTTGCATCAATTGCCTTACCCTTGAAAAGTTGGAATGAGTTAATCCAAGTTTGGTTTGCCTTTGAAACGGCAAGTGCGTAGACGTTGTGAACGGTTTGGTAATCTCCGCCAGCCATTTCCATTGGAACTACACCAGCAGCCTTTAGCTTTGCCATTGCAGCTTCCATTGCATCCATTGTTGTTGGGATAGCAATGCCATTCTTAGCAAAAATATCCTTGTTGTAGAACACAGATACATATTCACCGTAAGTTGGAACGCCGTAAAGCTTTCCAGTGCCCATTAGACCATTTGTGTATTGGCCGTAGAGTGCGATGGAAGATGGAAGATTCCAGTGATACTTATTTGAATAAGGTGTTAGGTCTGTTAGTAGTCCACCCTTAGAAGCTAGACCAGCAGTTCCGTTTCCCTTGTTGTATTCAGTTAGATCTGGTGCTGAGTTTGAGTTTAGAAGTTGTGCACCAGTGTTGTTCATTACTTCAAATGTCTTTTGTTGGAATACAACCTTGACATCTGGATGATTCTTTTGAAGTTCCTTAAGAGCAACGTTCCATGTTTGTGGCATTGCGTTGTCCGCGGAATACCACCACACGTTGAACACTTTCTGTGCTGCAGGTGCAGATGTAATTGTTGAAGAAGTGGCAAGACCAGCAACAACAGCAACAGCTAGTACGCGCACAACTTTCTTATTAATCAGCTTCATAGCTTTCCTTCCCTTTTAGGGCTTAGTTTTAAATATTCGTCGACGCGCGTCGACAAGTAGTGATAATGTATTCCACCTAAGAAGNCTCGGCAATAGGCCGACGCGCTAAAAATGGAATGTGATGGAAATGTTATAAATGGCCACACGAGCAGATGTTGCAAAGCTGGCAGGCGTCTCCGCCTCCACAGTCTCCTACGCTCTCAGTGGCGAGCGCACAATCAGCGATGAGACCCGCAAGAAAGTCCTAAAAGCGGTCGCCCAACTCGACTACCGCCCAAACTTTGCCGCCGGGGCTCTGGCAGGCGGCAAGAGCAAGACCATTGCCCTCGTCTCCCCATCCGGCGAATTTGGAATAGCCCTTATCGCCTTGGAATATATCAATGGTGCTGGTGAAGCAGCTCGTGCTCGCGGGTATCACTTAGTGATCTGGCCAAGTCAAGAGAGTGAAATGACTGAAATTAAAACTTTAGCCAAATCAGGAATGATCGGCGGCGTTGTTTTAATGGAGATTAAATTAGAGGATGAACGAGTTGCTTATCTCGATCGCGAGAACGTTCCTTTCTCCATGATTGGACGAACTGCTGATTCAGCTAAATATTCATATGTGGATCGAGACTTCGATGGCGTTGCAGATATGGGAGTTAAATACCTCAAAGATTTAGGTCATAAAGACATTGCATTCTTATCAACTGACCGTGAAATTGGCGTAGATACCAAATTTAGTTCTGCGGCAATATCGGCAGCAAAAAAATATAAAATGAGTTGTAAAAAGATCAAGGTGGTAAATGAAGCTTCATCAGGACGAGAAGCTTTTGTCACATTAAATAAAAAATATCCAGAAATTACCGGAGTAGTAAGTCTAAACGACATTGCCACTTTAGGTTTTTTGTCAGGAGCTAAAGAATTTGGAGTTGATATACCCAAAGAACTTTCGGTAATTGCACTTGATACCCCACAAAACCATATTGAAATGTCATGGCCACCTTTGACAACTGTCAATCTTCCAGCCCACGAAATGGGTGAAACTGCAGTTAATATTTTGATCGATCAGATTGAGAAGATTGAAAAGAAAGATCGCCAACAGCTCTTAGTTGGCGATCTTGTAAAAAGAGGTACTACTGCAAAGGCTAGGAACTCCTAATTAGTAGTTGCCGAACCTAAGGTTGCAGTAAAGGTCTTACTTCCACCGGTAGGCAAAGTGACTGTCACAGAGACTGAATCTCCAGGTGCATGAGCACGAATTCTTACGATCGCTGTCACGCTATCTGGAATCTTGATTCCATCAATTGCTGTAACTATTGAACCGCTTGGAATTCCAGCCTTCTGCGCCGCATCATTAGCGGTTAAACCAGAGATCTTGGCACCTTTACCGGTGTAAGTCGTATCAAAATAAACACCGAGTACTGGGCGAGTAGCTTTTCCATTAGCAATAATTTCATTAATAACTCTTTGGGCTTCACTTATTGGAATTGAGAATCCAACTCCGATAGATCCGCTTTGACCACTAAATGAACTTCCTAACGTGGCAATAGCGGAGTTGATTCCAACCATTTGACCAAGTGAGTCGGTGAGTGGACCACCGGAGTTACCTGGGTTGATGGCGGCATCTGTCTGAATTGCATCTACATAGGATTCGGTGCCGGTAGTACCAGTGGTTACCGGGCGATTTAGCGATGAAACTATTCCTGCAGTAACCGTGTGGTCTAAGCCAAGAGGTGAACCAAAGGCTATTACTGAATCACCGATATTTAGGGTAGATGAATTACCAATTTGAATTGCTGGTTGATTGCCGCGAGCAATCTTTAAAACTGCTAAGTCATAATTTGAATCGGCACCAACAATTGTTGCTGGGACGCTATCGCCATTATCTAATTCAACCTCGATGGTTCCGGCGCCACCAATTGCGGAAGCAATTACGTGATTGTTTGTGACGATATAGCTTGAGGTGGCATCACTCTTGTAAATCGATCCAGATCCGGTATCACTATTGCCGCCAGCTGTTACATTGACAGTAACAACTGATGGTGAAACTTTTGCAACGATAGATTTAATACTCGTGACCGCCGGCAGGTCAGAACTTGTTGAGGAACCTAAAGTCACTGCTGTGCGCGAGGCGGAACATGTCCCGTTAAGTGATGCATAAATCGCATTCGTCTTATTATCAACGCAGGCATTGGTCACATTGCCACCAAATNCTCCCGCTGCCGATGCCACACCACCAACGGTGGAGACACCAAGTATGAAACCTACGGAGACCTTTGCGGCTGTTGATTTGAATAGATTTTTCATGGGGCTAGTTAAACCTTTCCGGCTTAATGAGAATCGAATCTTTGGTCAGAGTTTGCTGAGAACTAATTATTATCTGGATGGACTTGCATCTGCATATTACTCATCTCTGGCACTAAAGCCATTCCAATTAGACAGAGGGTGGAGATCGCCGCAAGTAACTCCATGGATCTGGTTAAGCCAATCGCAACCGAGAGCGGACCAGCCATTGCCAGTCCAACCGGGCGAAGGAGCATTGTTCCCATGGCATCAAATGAAGAGACTCGTGAAAGTGCTTCGCGCGGAATCTCTCTTTGCATAGCGGTTGACCACAGGCTAGACCAGAGATCCAAAGTAATTCCCCAGAGAAGTGCGCAAAGCCCAATAACAATTAGCGGTTGCGGCTTTNCCATGGCAAATAAGTAAATAGGTATCGAAATGGATGCAATAAGGAGAAAGCGAAGTGGGTATTTAACTTTCAAGCGCATCGCTACTAGCGAACCGATTACAAAACCAATTGATTCGCAAGTCAATACAAATGCCCAAGATCGCGCGCCATTGAAATACTTAAGTGAGATTAATGGACCTAGGACAGCCTCTCCAGCCGACCAACTCATCATGATTGCAGAGAAGCCAACAACTCCCGCAACGATCCAACGGTAAGAAATAAATACCTTCCACCCATGAATTAAATCGGCAAACATAGATGACGTACTCTCATCGGTGACAACCGAAACTTTTCTAAACGAGAAGACCACCGCGCCGGAGAATAGGAAGGTGGCGGCATCTATTCCAAGGGCCCAGGTACTTCCCCAGACACTCACGATAATTCCACCAACTGCAGTTCCCATAATCATCGCTGCATTTTGAAAGAAGTTAACTAAGCCATTTGCCTTTTGTAATGACTCTTCTGGAAATAGCGCTGGAATAACGCCAAGCATTGATGGCCAAAAAATTCCCCACATCAAACCAAAATTAATATTTGCGATCAGCATTACCCAGATCGGAACATGGCCGGTCGCAAAGAATGCGACTTGGAAGAACAAACCAACTGCGCCCCACATATCGGTAAGGCCGGCAACTCTTACTCGACCAAATTTGTCAGCGATGACACCTCCGAATGGGCTGATAACCAACATCGAAATTGTCGTTGAAGCAACCACTAAACCTAAGATATTTGCCGAACCATTCTTTAAATGCAAAATGCCGAAAGAGAGGGCGATCGGTCCCATTCCATTACCAAAGTTTGAGATAAACCTGGCAAATAGAAACCGCTTCACATATTTATGTTGCAAAACCTCAGGTAAACGCACTCTTACTTATTGCCCTCGATATCTTTCAATACCTGATGGATCTCTGCGGCAATCTGCTTCAATTCTGCTAATTCTTGATTGGCCAGCTCGCGCGCTTCTTTCGCTAACTCAAATTCGCCAAGTGATGCAGTATGAGTTTCATTTATCTTCTGCTCAACAGCTGCTGAAGCAACGTTTTGCCCCACCATAATTATTGAGAGTAATACTAATTGCAAAAATGTTTGGGCTACCCAAGCAACAATAACTACTACATCACCAGTCTTTAGGGCAGATGGAAGTGAGATAAGAGCGAGCGCCGCAAAGATGTAGGCGCACCACATTGTGGCAACCCCCGATGTAATTTTTGCGGCTAATTTAGTATTGAAATTGGCAACTTTGCTCATAACACAATGGTACTAGGGGCAAGATATTTTCCAGAGCTTCCACCACGCAATAAATGCACAGCAGCTTTCCCAACTACCTGCCAATTTCCATTTTCTAGTGAAGTTTCATCGGATAGACCCGTGACCATCGCAGTATCTTCATCAACTCCGATTAAATACACTCCATCGGGCGCCTTCATAAGAATCTTTGCAGCGCTATCTGGAATCCAGCCAAAGAACTTGTTGTAGTGCGGAATAACGCGAATACTTGGAATTAATTTAAGGCCGGGAGTTGCATCCTCACGAATCCTTCGAAAGTTTGGTACCTCATCGCTCATGGCCATCGCCCCTGCGCTACATCCCGCTAAAGAACTTCCACTTTTCCATTCTTCATAAATTGCCTGCCACAGTGGAGTATCAACCAAGGTCTTAGCCAAATGATGCGGATCGCCACCTGAGAAATAGATAAGGCCAGCGCCTTTGACTTCCTTGATTAGGGTTTCATTAAAGGCATCTTCGCGATTGTAGACAGGTAGAAAACTTTGAACCGTACCGATTCTCCGGCATTGTTCCTCGCCAAGTTTTCGCCAATATTCCAAACGGCTAGGACTCTCTAATCCAGCGGCGGTTGGAATCTGCACATAACGGTTGGCTTTGCCATTATTCACACCCGACTTTAAGAGTCGCGATTCCAGTTCTTGCATCACCGGCAAATACTCACCTGATCCCACCAATGCCAGTGCGCCTACTTTTTGCATGAGCTCACCTTACTCTTGTAATTCTTTCCAATCGTAAAAGGTAGGATTTGATCTATGCGAGTAGGTGGTAACTGGAGTAAAAGAATTGCAACCACGCTCTCCCTAGGAATTGTTATTGCCTCAGGTGGCGTTTACTTCTTCAATAAAACTGCTTCGACAGCCATTCCTCGTTCTCAGGCGCTAGCTGGTGCGAAACAGTCAACCGATGGTGGCACCAATATTTTGTTATTAGGTTTGGATAGTCGCCGAGATGCCAATGGTGGAAATCTTCCGCGCAAGCTCTTGGATTTAATGCACGTCGGTTCTACGAGCTCTATTGGTGGTTACAACACCAATACGATGATTCTGATTCATATCCCAGCCGGTGGAAAAAATGCTGTTGCTATTTCCATTCCGCGTGATGACTATGTAAATGTACCTGGTTATGGAATGAAGAAGATTAAAGAGGCTTATGGTTATGCCAAATATGCAAAGGATTCAGAGCTCTACAAGCAAGGTGTAAAAGAACCAGATCGCGAACACCTATCTCGTGAAGCCGGTCGCACCGCAACTATTTCTACGATTACTGAATTATTGAATGTCCCGATAGATCACTTTGCTGAAGTTAACTTGGTTGGGTTTTACGATTTGGCGAATGCGCTAGGCGGCGTTCAAGTCTGTCTAAATAAAGCAGTAGATGACTCGCAATATTCTGGCGCGGTATTCCCAGCTGGGTTGCAGACAATTACTGGAGTCGATGCGCTTAAGTTTGTTCGCCAACGTCATGGATTACCTAATGGAGATCTGGATCGCACTCACCGCCAACAAGCTTTCATTACCGGTGTAATCACTAAATTCCGTACTCAGGGAATCTTCGGTGATCTTGGAAAGATTTCGGCCCTTCTAAATGTAGCAAAGAAAGATGTTGTAATTGATGCTGGTTGGGATGTTCTGGGATTCTTACCTAAGGCGAAAGCGCTAACTGGTGGCCACATAACCTTCCATACCCTGCCAATCGAAGGTTATGTAATGCGCAATAGCCAAAGCGTTAACTTGATCGATGAAGTAAAGGTAAAGCAATATGTTCAAGATTTGTTCTACCCGGTTAAAAAGAGTGGCACCGCATCACCAACGCCAACTCCAACATCACTGATCTCGCAGGCTAATGGCAAGGCTGTTGATGGCAGCAAGATTCCGTGCGTTAATTAAATGTATGCCCTTCTGGCAATATTTATCGGGGCGCTTACCGCGATTCAGTCTCGCATTAACGGTCAACTTTCTATCGATATTCACAACGGATTAGCCGCCGCACTGATCTCATTTTTAACTGGTTGGGCCATACTATTTTTAATTATCTTCACAAGGCGTAGCGAACGAAATAGTTTGTTTTCGATTTTTCGCGCCTGGCGACATCGAAAGATTCGTATTTGGGAGATAACTGGTGGCTTAATTGGTGGCGCTTTTGTTTCAACCCAGAGCATTACAGTTCCAACCACTGGAGTAGCCCTCTTCACCATCTGCGTTGTTGGTGGTCAGACTGTCTCCTCATTAATCGTAGATAAGGTTGGGCTTTCCCCAAGTGGAAAAAAACGAATAACTCTCCCACGAGTCATCGCCGCCATCGCGACCTTGATCTCCGTAGTAATTGCGGTGTATCCAGATTTAAAGAGTTCTACCTTCCGCTTTCTTCCACTTATTGCGGCAGTAATCGTTGGTACCGGAGTTTCAGTCCAGCAAGCTTTAAATGGCCGAGTTAAAGCAATTTCTAATAGCGCCTTCGCAACGGCTTGGATGAACTTCTTTATGGGAACCATAATCATCTCAATTGCGTTGGCGATCAAATTATTAGGTGGTGCAACGATTGGAAAACTTCCGACCAATCCATGGTTATATACCGGAGGCTCGCTTGGTTTAATTTTTATTGCAGTCAGCGCCTACATTATTAAATCTTTGGGAATTCTGAATTTTATTTTGTTAAATGTCACTGGCCAATTGTTTGGCGCACTTGCTTGTGACTGGATTGCACCAACACACAAGGGGGCCTTAAACGCTTACCTGATAACCGGAACACTTCTTACGCTGGGCTCCATATCTATATCTAGAGGTTTTGAATCAAAGGTGGCAAACTCAGCACGTGCCTAAAATCCAAGCGCCAACCCTGAGTGCCAATCGCGAAATGCGGCGGCAACAACTCATCAGCGCTGCCATGGAGTTAGCGCTTGACCAAGGGGCGCAGGCGGTTTCAGTTGCAGCCGTTGCGGCAAAGGCAGGATTGGCGAGAAGTTCTATCTATGAATACTTTGCAAGCTCTGCCGATTTAATCGCCGATTTAGTAATTGAAGAACTTGATTACTACTGCATGCGCTTGGGTGAAGCTATAAAAGATGCAACCGATCCATTTGAAAAGTTAGAGCTTTGGATTGATGAAGGTCTTCGCTATGTCCAAGATGGTCGCCATATGTTGGTTAAATCTTTGAACACAGTGGCAACACCAGATTTTAGAAAAGAAGAGATAGCCCTAGGCCACCGCAAGTTGATCGCACCACTACGTGAGGCGCTTGCTGCAACAGGTATTAAAGATTTAGCCAGTGCTTCGGCCTTCATCTCCAGCGTAACCGATGCCGCAAGTGTTCGTATCGAAGCTGGAAATGATGCAGAACTCGAAATCCGCAATGCAACGACTTTTGCAATCGCTGGACTTCGAGCCCTGGCCCTACAAGCTAATTGACTCTTACTTTGCGACTGGCAAAGTAATTGAGGTCGACACTGCACCGTAATTAGATGTACCGGCTGCGACCTCATTCAAGATACAACTACCCACCTTTAAACCAACAACGTTCGTACCTTTGACAGTACAAATCTTCTTGGTCGTTGAGGTGTAACCAACACCTTCGCCGTAATTTGTCTTAGAAGTTAGAGTTGAAATTTTTCCAATCTTTAACTTTGTAATTTTCTGAGTTACAACCTGAGTGCCTGGCACCAACATAAATGGAAAGTGTGTCACCTTAGTTCCGGTCGTTGCATTACCTGGCGAAGAAATCACAAAGTCACAACCTGCTGCGACAACTTTAAGCACCTCAACAACATTCCCTTTCACAGAACAATCGGTTGTTGAAGAGGCAATTGTTGCCGTTGCGCCAGAACCAGTAACGACTGAGATTGTGGTTGGGGTTCGGTATGCCAAGGTCCCTGGAGTCGTTGGGGAGATGGGGCTTGCATTAATTGTCGCGTTGATTGTGTCTGCTGGAAGAGCCGCTGTAGTGGCGGCAGCAAATGAGAGNGAAGATATGTATTGATCCTCATCGGTGACGTTATAACTTCCAGATGCACCGTCATACTGCTCCCAAAGAGCACATTCAACTTTCGAACAATCCGTAACTCCTGCTGATGTTGTGAATGAGCCAACCGCGGTAAATACAACATCCGCATGGTTCATGGAAGTAGTCACGTCAACCGCATTATCCATATTGATGACAGTTGGTCGAGCGTTGGAACTTGCTCGGTTTCGGACAACTTGAAAAATGTAGAGACCCTTTGTAGTTGGATAATTTGAAAGATTTAAGTGGATCTTTCCAGCTACTGGATCCAAATTTGTGTATGGGCCACCTTGGATCATAGTTATTGCAGAAGCACCAGAAATTGTTGAGATTGATAGTGCGATTGAAGTTAAAGTGATTATTACTCTTTTCATATTTCCTCTTCTATTCGTCGTTCTGTAAGTTATTTTTTAAAATAAACTGGAATCTTTAAATCAAATGATCGATCATCGGTGCGGGTGTGATCTGCGCGAACATAAATAGCACAGGCAATTTTGCGACAGTCCAATTTTCCAATCATCGGTGAAACCTTGATAACTTCGGTAAATCGTCCGCCTGGTTCATATGGCTTGGCTAGACCTACCCCGTATGCCGGTGGGTTTGATGAGATCCAAATCGAGGAACCGGTCTTCCCAGTCTTATCCATTCCTCCCCCACAAGGTGTTGGTAATTTTGTGGAAGGAACAATTTTGCAAAGAGCTAAGTAGATCCCAACTGTCTCATCAAAGTGCGCACCGGTGATAGTTAACTTATCTCCAGTAGCAATACTCGTTGATTTTGATACCGTCAAAATTGAGCCATTATTACTTGTAGCTTGCGCCGCATGTGCAGATTGATTTGTTGTTGCAGTTATTGTGAGAAACAATAAAAATACAATCTTGCGCATATGGCGAATATAGCCGCTTCCTACGCTTAGCTTTCCGGACAAAGTCAATCAAGATGTCGGGAAAGGAAGTGCAATAATCGCCGAGTGAAGCGGGCCCTTGTTATTTTAGTAACAGTATTTCTATTACCTATTCCGCCAGTAAGCGCCGCAAACTTAGTTCCAAACATCGGGCCGAGCCAGTTACGCCTTCCTATAGTTTCAAGTGGTGAGGTCTCTAAATATAAAAGAATTGTTGCTCTTGCCGACGGTAGCGCTGAAATTGTCGGAGCTCTTGGCTACAAAAAGTTATTAGTCGGGCGCGACATTGCTTCGACGATGCCGGAGTTAGCTGATATTCCAATCGATACAAATGCCCATCAAGTAGCAACTGAACGAGTTCTTGCCCAACACCCAGATTTAATTTTGATCGATTCAAACACCAGCCCAGCTAGTGCACTTACCGTTCTTAAAAACTCTGGCATCAAAATAGTAACTATTCCAAGCTCATTTTCGATCTCAGCAATATTTGCTAAGGAGTCGGCTGTAGCAAATATTTTGGGAGTGCCCAAAGCGGCAAAGTTATTAGCCAAGGATTTAACCAGTCAGCGCTTTGCGCCAAGTAAGACGAAGGTCGCCTTTCTCTACCTTCGTGGCACTGCATCTATCTACTTGTTAGGTGGCAAGGGATCTGGGACTGATTCGATCTTGAATTCGATAGGTGTCACTGATGTTGGTGCGCAACTTTTGAAGACGCCATTCACTGCCCTAAGCGCTGAAGCTCTTGTGAAAATGAATCCAGACGTTCTACTTTTGATGACCAAGGGTTTGGATTCGGTCGGTGGAATAAGTGGCCTATTAACCCTTCCGGGCATTGCACAAACTCCGGCGGGCATGAGGAAGCGAATCGTTACGGTAGATGATTCGCTCTTACTTTCATTTGGGCCAAGAACTTCTTCAATGTTGCCACTGTTACGCGCTGACATTGATAAGGTTGCAAGACAATGAAGCGCTCTTATCTTTACCTTTTTTCGTTCGTTCTCCTTGTGATTCTCTTTATTCTCTCGCTTCAAATTGGCGTTATTCACCTACAAACGCCGCTTATTAAATTGATTGGGAAGAACTCTGGCGTGGATGCCACAACAGTTTGGCAGATCAGATTTCCGCGGGCTATGGGAGCGCTATTAGTAGGCGCAGCCCTAGGTGTTGCCGGGGCGATCGCGCAAGGAATTTTTAGAAATCCGTTAGCCGAGCCGGCGCTGATTGGGTTAACAAGTGGCGCAACGCTGGGAACGATTGCAGTCATATCTACTGGTGTGGCTGAATTTGGTTCTCGGACAAATGTCGAGTCAGCCATACTTTTTGCGGCCTTATCCGCCTTCCTAATTTACTTCCTGGCGCCACAGAAGGGTTTTGGATTTCTCATAACCGGAATTGCTATCTCGGCCACTTTAACTGCAATCGCTGGAGTAATGATCTCAATCTCTAGTAAACCCGGTGTGCAAGCCATTTCTTTTTGGAATTTTGGTTCCCTCGCCCTACTAAACAGCCAAATTATTAAAGTTATTGCACCATTTATCGAAGTTGGTTTTATCTTGGCGCTCTTTGTTTCCCGCAAATTAGATATCTATTCCCTTGGCGATAATTCAGCGCGTTTTATGGGTATCAATCCAAAAGCGGTACGGGTCTGGGCAATCATTGCCTTGGCTTTCTTAATTGGACCATCTGTAAGTGCGGTCGGAGCGATCGCCTTCGTAGGTTTATTGGTGCCACATATCGTTCGCCTTTTAATAGGACCATCACACCGAAAGATGGTTGGGTTAAGCGCAATAATTGGCGCCGATCTTCTACTACTCGCCGACCTTCTAGCCCGGACAATTTTTCAACCGCATGAAATTCCACTTGGCTTAATAACTTCTCTTATCGGAGCACCGGTTTTGATTCTGTTGCTACGAACCAAGAACGCAATGTGGGTTAGCCATGATTAAGTGGCACGACCTCGCCTTCTATCGTGGCGATAAATTGATACTTGATTCAGTAAGTGGTCAATTAGCTAAAGGTGAACTCGTCTTGCTTTCTGGCATTAATGGAAGTGGTAAGACGACGCTCTTAAATCTAATTGGTGGCGCCCTTCTGCCAAGTAGTGGAACCTTGACCTTAAACGGCAAAGAGTTGCAAGAGATTCGGATTCAAGATCAAGCAAAGATTCGATCAATTGCACCGCAAAATCGCACTTTTAATATGGGATTTAAAGTTAGAGAACTTTTGAATTTGCAACCAGCAAATCGCAAGGCGCTATCGACTGATGAGATTATTGAAGAGCTCGGTGTTGTCGAGATCCTAGATTCATCGATTCTGGAACTATCTTTGGGACAACAGCAAAAAGTAAGCTTGGCGATAACGTTGATCCAAGAAGCGGATTTTTATTTATTAGATGAACCATTTAGCGCACAGGATGCCACTAGCGTGAGGCGCATCCTCAGATTGCTTCAAGAGGTTGCAAAAACTAAGGGCCTTATGGTGGTCAGTCACAACACCGACCACCTAGATGCTAATTTTGATCGAGAGATTAAGCTTTCTTAAACCGAGCTTTATTTCCCGCTGCATCGCGCTTTGAAGAACTAGCAGCTTTCTTAACTGGCCTTGCAGAACTCTTCTTTGCTGACTTCTTGCCAGGTCTGGTTGGTTCGGCCTTCTCAAACTTCTTTGGTTCATACTTCTTAGCAAACTTCTTTGGGGCACCCTTATTCTTGTCACGAACCTTCGGCGAACCTGCTGAAGCCGACTTCTTATAATCCTTCTTCTCACTCTTATCCGCACTTGGACTTTCATCCGAACGCCAAGTTGAAGTCATTGGTCGATCTGATTTGAAGTTCTTCTTAGGTTTGCTAAATCGATCTACCTTTGCCGGACGATCTGATTTTTCAAATCGCTCTGCCTTTGGATGACGATCTGCGCGAAATGGCTTCTCGCTTCTTTCCGGGCGTTCTGAACGCACTGGACGTTCTGTTCTTGCAGGACGGTCTTCATACTTTGGCTTATTTGGCGTTGCGCCACGGAATGAACGAACCGGCTTCTCACTTCTTTCAGGTCTATCTGGGCGCGCTGGACGTTCTTCTTCAGTTCGTCGACCGCCACCTTCGCTGCGCTTTTTGAAACTGCCAACATGTCCACGACGAAAACCGCCGCGTTCGCCACGATCTCTGGAACCACGATCATTGCGAGAAGGCTTTTCTGCCTCAACAATTACTGGGATGCCAGATGGTTCTTGCGAACCAGTTATCTTGATTAATTCTGGATCAGATGGCTTTACATAAACTTCTGCGAGTTTTACCTTCGCTTGATTTGTAATTCCATAGACACCCTTTTTCTGCTTGTGGGTAGCAAGAGTTACGACAACACCTGTTGCGCCAGCACGAGCAGTTCTACCCGCACGGTGTAAATAATCTTTGTGATCTGCTGGTGCATCGTAGTGAACAACAAGTGAGACATCATCTACGTGGATTCCACGTGCTGCTACGTCTGTTGCAACTAGAGCAGTGGCTCGACCATCTTTAAATGCCGCAAGAACACGAGTTCGCTGTCCTTGAGATTTTCCACCATGAAGTACGCCGACTGGAACTCCAGAGCGAAGCATCTTCTCAGCCAATTTATCTGCCCCGTGCTTGGTACGCACGAAAAAGATAGTGCGACCTTCACGAGCTGCTATCTGTGTTGCTACCAAATCTTTTTGACCTTGTTCCATAATTAAAACGTGGTGCAACATATCTGCTGCGCGTGATTTTTCATTTTCAAGTGAATGTGTAATTGGGTCTTTCAGGAAACGCTTGACTAGTGAATCTACATCGCGATCAAGAGTCGCTGAGAACAAGAGACGCTGGCCATCGGCCTTAGTCTGCGAAAGAATTTCTTTAACAACTGGCAAGAATCCCATATCGGCCATTTGATCGGCCTCATCTAGAACAGTTACAACTACATCATCTAACTCAACATGCTTCTTCTCGATTAGATCGATTAGGCGACCTGGCGTTGCCACCAAGATTGATACGCCACTTCGAAGTGCGCGAATCTGACCAACATAAGAAAGACCACCAGCAACTACTTGAGTGCTTAGGTTTACTTTTCTAGATAGCGGACCCACTACATCAGAAATCTGAACAGCGAGTTCGCGAGTTGGGGAGAGAATTAAACCAAGAGGGCGATGTGGCTTTGCAGTGCGACCCTGTAAACGAGTCAGCATTGCTAAACCAAATGCAAGTGTCTTTCCGGAGCCGGTCTGACCGCGGCCTAAAACATCGCGACCTTTAATTGCATCAGGCAAGGTTGCCTTTTGAATTGGGAATGGGGAGGTGATTCCTTGCGCATCTAACGCTTCTACGAGCGCAGGGGCAATACCTAAATCTTTAAATGACATATAACTACCAATCGAGACATCTAGCGTGTCTCGTGGTGCTTCCTATTAATAACTTCTTATAGGGAATAAGACTCGCAAGTATTTAAGAGCTGCGGTTGCAACAATAGCTTAATTGTAACAGTGATATTCGATTGAATTTACCGCGGAGATGTGAAGGCTAAACCAAGTGCTAAAAACATAATTCCAAGCGCAGAAATCGCGGTCAGTGAGCGTCTCACTGATGGTTTTGCAAGCACGACTGATGATTTATGCACTGCCAAAATCATCGAGGTATACCAAGTTGTTGATACTAAAGATTGTGTGCAGGAGAGCACGATGATGCCCATTCCCAGGGAGACGCTCTTTGGCACAAATTGCGGGATGAATGCAACGGCAAAAAGTGCCGCTTTCACATTAGTTAAATTTGTAAATAATCCAAGGCGAAATGCTGGCCAAAATTGCGTCTTAGCTGAACTATCGAAATCAAATTTTCCAAACTCATTTTTCAATTGAATAAGAGTTTGGATGGAGAGAATCACCAAAAAACTTACACCCGCCCATTTAAGTAATGAGAAGGCTAACTTGGATTTCGCGAAGATGACCGATAACCCAACAGATGAGAGCAAGCCCCAGGTGATTAAACCAACTGCATTTCCTGCTAAGGAATAAAAAGCGGCACTTCTCCCACCAACCAAACTTTGTCGTAGCACCATCGCCACGCCTTGACCCGGCACCATCGCAAGCAATAGCGCTGTTAGTGCAAATGCGGGAATAACGTGGAGCAACGCTATCAATTACTTAGTTACCTTTCGGCGCCAAGTGGCGTATTGAACCGCAAGTGGGTCGGTGATCTGTGAATACTTGCGGCCAGTTGCGCGATTGAGAAGTAAATCGGCAAACTCTGGATTTCTGGCAAGAATTGGGCCATGCAAGTAAGTTCCAAAGATATTTCCATTTATTGCGCCATCAAACTTCCCGTCACCATTGCCATGGCCAACTAGTACCTTGCCAAATGGCACCGCGGTTGGGCCCAAAATGGTTTTACCTGCATGGTTTTCAAAGCCCGTTAGATCAATCTCTAAATTAGTAGATTTGATTTTGATATCACCAACATATCGCTTTGTGCCCGGCGTGCTCGAAACATCTAACAAGCCAAGACCGGCAACTTCTTTCCCAGCAGCCCAAAAACTATTTCCAATAATTTGAAAACCGGCACACACAGCCAAGATGACAGCGCCGCGTTCTATAACTAAATCTAAAGTTTCGCGATCACGGTTTAGAGCTTCAAGGCTTAACAATTGTGCGGCATCTTCTGCGCCACCTAATAAATAAATATCACCATTTGTGGGAAGTGGATCGTTATAGCCAACATCAATAATGTTTCCAGTAATGCCGTGAAATTTTCCACGAAAGACTAGAACTTCTGCATTGCCTTGATCCCCATATGTGCCTAGCAATTCGTTATGAATTCGAACGATATTTATCTTGCTCATGCTTTCACCAAAGAGAAGAAGGCGGTGTAGGCAGCTAAAACATCAACTTCCGCTCCGCGCTCAAAGCTATCGATTGCCTTCGAAAAATCCTTCTCGATAATTGAATTTATGCCCTGAACGTGAAGGCGATAGGCCAGATCTAAAGCCCGATCACCAGTTACGACAACTTTCTTTCCCGCAAGTTCGACAAATGAAACATCCCATAACCAAGAGGTATCGATGCCATCGACCTGTCTGGCATTTAAAACCAACATGACCTGGCTCTTCGTAATTGAAGAGAGAGCTTCCTTCCATGACGCTGGATTCTTGGTCAGACGAATTTTTGCCTCTACCCCACCAAAATTGCGAAGGACTGAACGTTCAAGTTCAGATTCATTTATTGCAATTGGTTTAGCCCCCAGGAAATCGCCGGCAACGTTCGCCAAGTTAGCATTTCTGAGGGCGGCGCTTGCTGATTCAAATTCTTGATCAGGATTCTTATTGCTCAGGCCGCAAGTGCATTTGTAGTTTTGCTTGCTCCAAGTTAAGTACTTGCCACAAGCTGGGCAGACCGCGCCATCTTGATGCTTCTTGCCACCAAAAGAGACCTTGATACTTTGCGTGGCGCCGGAAAGCGCATAAGAAACAAAAGGATCATCGATATCACCGATGAAGGTTGTGCCCGGAAGTGATTTTGCCAATTCATGCCATCTATCTGCGACCCGCTTAACTTCATGCATGCGGTGCAATTGATCACGTGAAAGATTCAACATCAAAATCGCAATTGGATTTGCAGCCTTCGCTATGTTATTTAAATGTAATTCATCGACTTCTAAAACTGCATAATCTGATTTCTTCATGAGGGTAGTAGCTACACCCCAGTTCAAGTTTGATCCGGTGCCATTTGAAACGGTTTTGCCTAATTTAGTGACAATCTGCGTTAGGACTTTTGTTGTGGATGTCTTCCCATTGGTACCTGTAACCAAAATTATTTTGCGATTTGCTGAAAGCTTTGTGATTGCTGAGCTATCGAGCTTCAATAAGACTTTACCTGGGATGGTTTCCCCAGATTTACGGAGAATATTCTTGGATAAAAAGCCGGCAAACTTTGCAATTAAGATTGAAATTGCCAGGCGCATTAGACAATCATAATAGTTATTGCTTTAAGGCAACTGTGATTGCATCCCCTAATTTGGCTGAAAGTGAGTTAGCAAATGTCGCGGTCATATGCCCGGCATCTAAATAAATCAAAATATTGCTGATAACCACTGGGCAGGGAGTTGAAGGACAGACCCACATCTGTGGCTCAATCAATGGAACACTCTCTGCCGTAGAAACCTTTCGCTCAAGGTTCAACCAATTTGTATCAATTGCACTTGAAACAGGATTGGCACAAGCAATAGAACTATCAGGATGTGCGGATAAGCAAACGACTGGATCACCATTTGCATAAGGAACATCCGAGACCATGATTACGCGAATTCCAGCTGCTTTAAATTTTGCAAGCGTGCGTTTCATGCCTGCCTCCCACAAGGTGGCATTTTCTGATGCAGGCGCTATTGATCCATCATCTTTCACCGCTGCGAATGCTCTTGTGCCGGTAGTGAGAACAAAAAGTGGCTTAGCTTTGATAATTCGCGCGATCGCAGTCTCGCGCCATATTGGACAGTTCTGCATTTCAATAGCCGCCGAGTTATTCCATTGTTTTAAATCTGGTGGGCCACATGCTGACATGGTCTGTGAGTAAAGCTTCCAATGGTTACTTATTGAAATAGAGTTTAAGGCTGGGAACCAAGCCATTGCGTGGCTATCACCAAACAATGCAACCGTCGTTGTCGATTTTGTATCACCATAAATGCATGAAGCGCCAGTGGGCAATTGATTTACCTGCAAATTGCAGTGATCAGAATAAGTAATTGGGTGATCGCTCTTTGCCTCAAATAACGAAGGAACTAGATCGTCAGGGACCGGCGCATCGATTGTTTTAGGGCGAGTGGTCGAAGTTGGCAAGTTAAGTGCCAGAGTGCTCTTTGCGACATGCTTATGCGAATTACTAAGGACATCGGCGCGAACTCCGATTGAACTTATAACTAGTATCAACATGGAAAAGACCGCGGTATAGAAAGTAATTATCGGTCGCCTATTTCGCAAGCCTCCCAAGCGAAATCGCTCTTCTACATACTTTTCAGTGACAATAGAGAGTAGAAATGTTACGGCTATCAACGTCAATTTTGATTTCACAGAAAGTGCCTGGCCGGAAGCAATCATTGGAATTACAAATAGCGGCCAATGCCATAAATAAATCGAATAACTTATCTTTCCCAGATACTGAAGTGGTTTAACGCTTAATAAATTCCAGGCTAGAGTCCGCCGCCTTTGTACTCCGGCAACAATTATCAAGCCAGCACCTATTGTTGGAAGCAAGGCAATCAAGCCCGGGAAATTTGCGGCATTTCTAATAAATAATCCGGAGGCAATGACCGCGCCTAATCCGAGAGTTCCAAGAACCCAAGCAACTTTGTAGCTCAACTTCTCCAACTTAAAAACGAAGGTGGCGATAAATGCTCCAAGAGCTAACTGCCAAGCTCTGGTTGGTAATGAGAAGAATGCCCAAGGTTCTGATCGTGGTAATAACCAGATAGCAAATGAGAGTGAAGTTGCAAATGTTAGAACCGAAAATAGTCGCACCGTCGTGTGGGTTAATAGCTTGGTTTTGGCAAGAAGTAAGACTGTTACTGGCCAAAAAATATAGAACTGTTCTTCCAAGCTAAGTGACCAGAAATGCAGAACTGGCGAGGGCGTGGCATTAGCGGCAAAGTAATCGGTAGCGCGGCCGGCGAAAATAAAGTTCGAAATATATAAGGTGGCAGCTGAGATATCCCGCGTAAGGTCTGGAAGGAGAACCGGCGGAAGATAGAAATAACCCAAGATTAAAGTGGCGATTAGGACTAAAGATGAGGCTGGAAGTAGCCGCCGTAGCCGCTTGGCATAGAAGTTTCGAAGCGAGATCGTCCCTGTTTTTATCTCTTCTTCGAGAAGATTTTTGGTGATTAGAAAACCAGATAGAACAAAGAAAATATCTACGCCAACAAATCCGCCTTGAAAACCTTTAAATTCAGCGTGGAAGAGCAAGACAAATAGAACGGCAATGCCTCGAAGTCCTTGGAGATCCCCCCGAAAGTATTTTGCTTCTTGGGGGCGTTTGCTCACGTGAAGATAATTCTATGATTTGAAATGACAAGCAATAGTTATTACAAAATACTTAGCAAATATCTGGAGCCTCGGGCCGGGATTGAACCGGCGACCTGCCCATTACGAGTGGGCTGCTCTACCACTGAGCCACCGAGGCCAAAACTAGAAGTTCAAGAAATTAATCGACGAGAACTTTTCCGTTTGGAGTTTCGAATTCAACCGCAACGATTCCCTTTTCGCCGTCATTTGCAGATGGATCAATCCAAGAAACATTTACGCCACCTAGACCACCAAGGATCTCGGATTTAAACCAAGATTCATCTAGCTCACCCTTTGATGCAATTTCCATCTTGGTGATTTTGCTAGTGCCGGTTGCCTCATTCGATGGATGTTCTGGTGTTAGCCATTGAATAAAGAATGGAAGTTCTGGTGATTCTGAAATTTCCAAAACTCCGATTTGCTTCCACTTTAAATCTTTTCCATCAGGACGTAAACGATGTCCTTCAAGTGCTGGCCGACCAAATTTTGCTTCGATAGGTGCGACATCTTCAGTTGAGAAAACCCAAGTCAACCAACCGCCACCTTCATTTGCTTTCTTGCTAACGGCTTTACCCCAAGGTGTTGATTCTGTTGCAGGGTGATCTAGTGGACAAACAACTTCAATGTATTGACCATTCTTTAACGGCGCTGTGAAGTTACGAGTTCCGTATCGTGGGTGAATACCGCCATCTGCAAAGGTGCAACCAAGTCTGGAACCTAAGCGTTGAACAGTGTCAGCAAGTTGGTCATGGGTCGTGGCATATGAGATGTGGTCTAAACGCATAGGGAAATAATGCCGTATTTCAAATGGTGCTAATTACCACTTTCTACGCACACCAACCCAGGCGCCGGGCTCTGCCCCGTTAAAAAGTAGGCATCCACCTTGCTATCGATACACGAATTACCGCGGCCATGGCCGGTATGGCCCTCGCCATCAAAGGTTAAAAGGACTGAGTTAGTTAAATCCCCGGCCAACGCCTTTGACCAGAGGTAGGGAGTAGCCGGATCGCGCGTCACACCAATAACAATGATTGGTGGCGTCTTTATATTTGTAAGTTTTCGCTTTGGCGCAACTGGCGCTGCCTTCCAATATTTACAGGTAAGCCCGGCAAAATTTAAAAAGGGGCCAAAGATCGCAGCCGCAGCTTGGAATCTAGAGCGATCGGCGAGCATTTGTTCTGGTGAATCTTTAACCGACCAATCTGAGCAGGTGATGATATTTGAGATGTCATTCTCATTATTCACGTATTTACCAAAGCTATCTCTTTGATAGTAATCATCGGCAATACTTAAAAGCTCATTTGGATTTTTGTAATTAATTGCTTGGGTCAGAGCAATTGCTAACTTAGGCCAGCCTGCTTGATTATCATAAAGCGAGGCAGCTATCGCAGTGATTATCAGTGCTTGAGTTGAGCTTCTCTGGTGAGTTGTTACCATTGGTTTTTCTTTCGCATCTGCAATCAACTTTTCGATATCTGCCAAAGTAAATTTGTGCTGAGAAGCCAGAAAATCATTGAGCGCTTGATCAAAACCTTGGGCTTGAATTAAATCTTGTTCTTTCAAAGATACATTCGGATCAACGGCGCCATCTAAAACCATATGTCCTATGGAGTTTGGATAGAGCGCGGCATATAAAGTTCCGAGATAAGTTCCATAACTTTTTCCTAAGTAATTTAACTTTTTCTCACCGAGTGCTAAGCGCAAGATCTCCATATCTTTTGCACCTTCAAGCGTGCTGTAATGACCAATTCGATCTCCGGCAGCGCGGGCGCAACTTGCTGCAAAATTCTTTGCCTTTGCAACCATTGCTCTGACCTCTTGCATATTGCTAGCTTGGCCATCATTAGCCAAAAACTCATCTTCGGCCTTATCTGAGAGACAGCGAATTGGCTCGGAGGTATTTACACCTCGTGGATCAAAACCAACAATGTCGTACTTACTTATCAAGGCCGGTGAAACTATCGAGTCAGCGTTATAGGCATAATCCACGCCTGATCCGCCAGGGCCGCCTGGGTTAACTATTAGCGCACCAAGTCGATTTCGTTGGTCGATCGCCTTATGGCGAAGCACTTGCAGAGTAAATGTTCGGTCATCTATCGCGTTGTAATCAACTGGAACTTTAAAAGAGGTGCAGTCAAAATTTCCATAACAACTACTCCAGTTGAGTGGTTGGGTCTGAAATTTCTTCAAACTCCAGCCTGGATTGGTTAGTACCCGATATCCGACTACCGAACCAGCAAGCACGAATAGCCCTAAGAGGGCCGCGGTAATTGAGCGCCAATGCGCCTTCACTTTAATTGCACCATCAATGCTTCTACCGTCAAAAGCGGTGCCGAATTATGCGCCAAATTGATCCGGGTTTTCATGATTGCATCTAACTTCTTCATGGTCGCCTCTGGCGTACTTCGATTTGCCACTGCATTGATATCGGTAAGCAAATCTGAATTAATTAGCGAATCGGTAGATCCAGATTGCACTAATAAAATGTCACGATAAATTGTGGCGATATCTAATAGTGCTCGATCTAGATAATCTCTTACCGCACGCGTAGCACGAGACTTCTGTTCTTTCTCCAATTCTTTAACTGCCTTAGCGCCACCTTGGGTTAATTTCGAACCTTGTTGCCCCCAAGCCTCTTTTAGATTCTTGAGCTCAATTTCATCTCGCATCTCTGATTCTTCTTCGGCTTCTTGTTTCGCCGCATCAACCAAAACTTGCGCTGCTTTAAAGGCTGAGGCAATGTCATTAATTATTAGTGAAATCTTTAGAATCGCTTCGCGGCGAGTACGTGCGACTTCACTCTTTGCCAAGTGTCTAGCTCTTCCAATATGTCCTTGTGAAGCACGCGCTGCAAATTCGGCAAGTGGCTTGGCGATATTCTCTTTCTCTAGCAATGCAGCAACCGCGGTTGTTGATGGTGTTCGCAGAACTAAATTTCGAGTTCTGGAAAGAATTGTAGGAAGCACATCGGTGGTAGATGGCGCGCACAAAAGCCAGATAGTTCGGGCGCCTGGTTCTTCTACCGCTTTCAAAAGAGCATTAGCCGCAGATTCGGTCAGGCGATCGGCATCCTCAATTACAACTACTCGATAGTTTGCCACCGATGGGCTCCATGATGCGCGAGTAATAAGTTCTCGCACTTCATCAATCTTGATTGAAAGTCCTTCGGTGCGAATCAATTCAACATCGGCGTGACTTCCGGCCAAGGCGGTTGTGCAATTGACGCACTTTCCACAGCCACTTTCTTTGCAGACTAGAGCCGCAGCAAAAGCCATCGCGGCGTTGCTTCGCCCAGATCCTGGCGGACCAGTAAATAGCCAGGCATGTGTCATCTCTTGTGAAGTATTTGTCTCATCACTTGCGGCAGCAATTGCGCCAGTTAAAACTTGAATGACATGTTCTTGGTCAATAAGCGAATCAAAGACCGACATTACTTCTTCTTTGTTTGATTGATCTTGAGTAATTTAATGTTTTTGACACGTTCGGTGATTAATTCATGAATGGTTTCAATTGATTGGGTGCCATCCACTATGAAATATCGCTCTGGATCTGAATTAGCTAGCGACAAAAATTCTTGACGCACTCTTTCATGAAAGGCAAGTGGTTCTGCTTCTAAACGATCGCGTGATTGCAATCTTCCTAAACCAACTTCTGCTGGTAGATCAATTATTACAGTCAAAGTCGGAATTAGTCGTTCGGTTGCCCATCTAGAAATTCTTGCAACTTCGGCTGGCGCTAATACGCGGCCCGCACCCTGATAAGCAATTGAAGAATCTAAGTAGCGATCTGTGATTACAACCTTGCCAGATTCAAGAGCTGGTCTGATGAGGGCGTGGACGTGATTTGCTCTATCTGCTGCATAAATTAGCGCTTCTGCTCTTGGTGAAATCTCGCCAGTTGCGTTATCTAATAAAATTTTGCGAAGCTGATTACCAAGTGGCGTGCCACCAGGTTCGCGCGTTAAAACAACTTCTTCCCCGATCGATTCTAAATATTTCTTTAAGAGCTCGGTCTGTGTAGATTTTCCGGCGCCCTCGCCACCTTCAAATGAGATAAATAACCCGGCTTGATTTCCGCCGGTAATTCCACCGAGGTCGCCACGGAAAGCCGCAATAACATCAGACCAAAGTGAGACGGTTGGTCGGTCGCGCATTTGTAAGTAAGAGACGATTCCAACGGCCATTCCAATTACGCCAGCAAAGAACATCGTGAATGCCGCACCGTTGTAGCTGGCATGCAGACCACCAACTGCAAAAGTATGGCGACCAATCGCAGCTGCAATAACTGGTGCGATTGCCAGAACTAAAACTAATGAGATTCTGATTAAAGATTGTACGAAGGCAAAGGTTCGGCCACGTACTTCATCCTCAACTTCCATACCAAGCATGGTGAATCCAGTAACCCAAGAGACTCCAGCAAATGCGCCGAGGAATATTGTCATGATGATTGCTAAAACTAGGTTGGAGATTAAGGCGAGCAAGATTAAGAAAAATGATGAGATAGTAAGCGCAGCGCCAAATAATCTACGTCTAGAAAATTGTGAGAAGACCTTTGGGCCAACTGAAATTCCAAGTGCCAATCCAGTAAATACCGAGCCAAAGAGAACACCGTAAGCAGCATCGCCGGCATGTAAGTCGCCAACGAAGGTTCGAGCGAGCCCAATTACCGCGCCCGCTGCAAAAAATGCACCGAGCATTCCAAAAATTAAACCGCGAATGATCTTTGAACCACTCACAAACTTAAATCCATCAAATAAGGACTTGCCAATATTTTCATTGACTGATGCTTTGCTTGAAGCACCGCGAGGAATCTCACTTAATCCATATACGACCCAAGCGGTGTAAAGAAATGAAATGGCATCGATGTAGAGGCCAAGATCTGCGGTAGATGTGTACCGAACAGGTGCGATATTTGAAAGGGCACCAGCAAATAGAGCTAACAGGGAGAAAACTAAAGCGGCGATTGGTGCAGTTCCGTATGCCGCAAGTAGCGAAACTTGGTTTGCACTCTCTAATTTATTTTTAGGAACTAAATTTGGAACCGAAGCCTCTTTGGCCGGAGACCAAAAGAGCGTTACCGCTTCAACTAAGACAGTTGCGGTGTAAAGCCATAAATAGTTTCCAACAATTGGAATGGATAGGTAGAGCGCGAATCGCATAATGTCAGTAACGATCATTAGCCGCCTGCGATCAAAGCGGTCGGCAATAACTCCAGCGATCGGTCCTAAAAATACGGCTGGGAGTAAGCGAACAATAAAAACTCCAGCGATCGCAAAGTTTGCCTTCTTATAATTCCCACCAGAAAGTTCTTGTGCCAGCGCTGTGGTCGCAAGTAACCCAAGCCAATCTCCAAATGATGAGAAGGCCATAGATTTCCAAAGCCTGCGAAATGCTGGAATCGCTAAAACACTTCGTGTTTCAGATTGCGCCGGCGCGCCAGGATATGGAAGTGATTTGGCCATGTCGTTAGCCTAGAGGCTCGGCCCAGTAGCGAGCTTTCCCTTTCCAGAGGCTGCTTTCTTCTTAGTTTTAGGCGCGCCAGTTGCTTTAACCGTCTTTGAAGTCAATGTTGGGGCAGATTTCTTCGCCCGCTTGGAACTCTTCTTGGCACGAGGCGCACCACCATTCTCCGCCTCCCAAGCACGACGGCCAGCGAGTAATTCCATACCGCGCTCTAGCGTTAAGAATTCAACGGTATCGCCGCGACGAAGTGTGGCATTTGTTTCGCCATCGGTTACATAAATTCCAAACCGGCCATCTTTAACAAGCACTGGCTTTTGTGAAGTTGGATCAACACCTAAATCTTTTAGCGGTGGCTTTGCAACACCACGACGACGTACCTTTGGTTGCTTATAAATTTCAATTGCTTCATCAAGAGTAATTGTGAAGAGTTGTTCCTCTGAAGTTAAAGTTCTGGAATCAGTTCCATTTGTTAAGTAAGGACCATAACGGCCATTTTGCACAGTGATTGGTGCGCCTTCATAATCTCCCAACGTTCTTGGAAGTGACATAAGTTTTAGGGCATCATCTAAATTAATTGTATCCAGCGACATCGTAGAGAGAAGTGATGCGGTCTTTGGCTTTGGTGCATCCTTCTTCTTGCGTGGCTTTTTGAGTTCGCCAGTCTTCTTATCTACAACCAACTCTGGTTCTGGGAAAACTTCGGTTACATAAGGACCAAAGCGACCGGATTTAGCGAGCAATGGGAAGCCAGACGCTGGATTTATTCCGAGTTCTCGTTCGCCTGAAGGTTGTGCAAGTAGATCTAAGGCAACTTGCAAAGTTAATTCATCTGGAGCCATCGTCTCTGGAATATTTGCAAACTTACGATCATCACCTTGGCCTTGCTGTACATATGCACCAAAGCGGCCAACTCTGATCTCAATATCTTGGCCCATTTTCATGGTATTAATTTGTTGTGCATCAATTGCACCGAGGTCTGCAGCCAGTGCTTCCAGCCCTGGATTTCCATCGGTGCCAAAGAAGAATCTAGTTAGCCAAGCAACTCGATCTTCCTCACCATTTGCAATTCGATCCAAATCTCCTTCCATTGAAGCGGTGAATTCATAATCTACTAACTTGCCAAAATGTTGTTCCAGTAAACCAGTAACAGAGAATGCTAAGAATGTCGGAACAAGTGCCCGACCGCGCTTTGCTACATATCCGCGATCTTGAATAGTTGAAATAATGGAAGCGAATGTTGAAGGACGACCAATTCCGAGTTCTTCCAACTTCTTAACCAAAGTTGGTTCGGTATAACGAGCTGGTGGCTTTGTTTCATGGCCCTCGCAAGCGTAATTACTTACCTTCATTGAATCTCCGACAGCCATTGCCGGTAGCCGCTTTGAATCATCCTCTTCGCCATCTTTACCTTCATCGGTGATTTCTTCATAGGCCGCTAAGAAACCTGGGAAGGTAACAACCGAACCATTTGCTCGAAATATCGCATCGCCGCCGCTCTTAGTTTGGACATCGAAATCAACGCGCATCTGCATTTTCTTAGCATCAGACATTTGAGATGCGATCGTGCGTTTCCAAATAAGATCGTAAAGCGCAAATTCATCACGAGAGAGTTCAGGGGCTAATTCACCAGGAGTTTTAAAGATATCGCCAGCCGGGCGAATGGCCTCGTGAGCTTCCTGCGCATTCTTAGTCTTTCCTTCATAAACTCTTGGGGTAGCTGGAATGTATTCCGCACCATACAAACTCTTTGCTTGCGCACGAGCCGATTCAATTGCACTCTGTGAGAGAGTTACCGAGTCGGTACGCATGTAAGTTATGTAGCCATTTTCGTAAAGTCGTTGCGCAACGCGCATTGTTAATTGCGCACCCCAGCCAAGTCTAGAACCGGCATCTTGTTGCATTGTTGAAGTTGTGAATGGTGCCTTTGGTCGTTCGGTGCGTGGCGACTCTTCGGTCGATTTAACAACTAGTGACTTGCCTTGAAGCGATTGAACTAATTCATTTGCGGCGGCTTCATCCAATAACAAAATATTAGAAATCGACTTCTCTTTAAGACCACCATTAGAATCAAAATCATTTGTTGCTGCAACGCGCTTGCCATCTAGTGAAAGTAGCCGAGCGTTAAAACCAGCCTCACAAGTTGCAGTTAAGTCCCACCAACTAGATGAGATGAATGCCATTCTTTCGCGTTCGCGTTCAACGATTAGGCGAGTTGCAACTGATTGAACTCGACCCGCAGAAATGCGGGGCATAACTTTCTTCCAGAGAACTGGTGAGAGCCGATAACCATAGAGGCGATCAAGTACTCGACGAGTTTCTTGCGCATCAACTAATCTATAATCTAAATCTCGAGTTTCATTTGCAGCTTTTTGAATCGCTTCTTTGGTAATTTCATGGAAGACCATTCGACGAATTGGAATCTTTGGTCGTAGGACTTCAATTAAATGCCAGGCGATCGCTTCACCTTCACGGTCTTCATCCGTTGCCAGAATTAACTCATCGGCATCTTTCATTAGCTCTTTGAGCTCTGAAACCTTCGCTTTTTTATCAGGGTTGATGACATAAAGCGGTTCAAACTCTTCTTCAATATTTACGCCCTCTTTAGCCCAGGCAATTTTCTTGTATTCCTTTGGAATGTCGGCAGCGCGTTGAGGCAGATCTCGAATGTGACCAACCGATGCTTCAACTACGTACTCATCCCCCAGGAAGCCGCCTATTTTGCGCGCCTTCGCGGGGGACTCGACGATTACAAGTTTTGTGCCCATAACTTTTGGGGAAGTTACCTAACTATTAAGCGATCGCGGTTGAGGCGCGACGATTTCGAATTAGGGCTCCAATAATCACTAATGTTGCGAGCAGTGAAACGGACTTAGAAATTAAGTTATGTCCATTTAGCGCAAAGCTAACAATTGCTGGAGTAATGAGAAGTCCAACCAAGTTCATAACCTTGATTAGTGGGTTGATGGCTGGACCTGCGGTGTCCTTAAATGGATCACCAACGGTGTCACCAACGATAGTTGCATGGTGTGCATCTGAACCCTTGCCACCGTGATTTCCATCTTCAACCATCTTCTTTGCGTTATCCCATGCGCCACCAGAGTTAGCTAGGAATACCGCCATCAAAGTTCCGGTACCAATTGCACCAGCAAGATAGGCACCGAGTGCGCCAACACCAAGTCCGAAACCAACAGCGATTGGTGCCATAACTGCAAGCAGTCCTGGTGTTGCAAGTTCGCGAAGTGAATCGCGAGTACAAATATCAACAACGCGGCCGTATTCAGGCTTCTCGGTACCCTTCATGATTCCAGGGTGCAATCTAAATTGTTCGCGAACTTCATGAACAACTGCGCCAGCTGCGCGAGATACTGCATTGATTGCTAAACCAGAGAACATAAATACAACAGCTGCTCCGATAATCAGACCAACCAAGTTACGTGGATTTGCAACATCCAGAACTCCTTGGAACTGAATATCTGTGATCGCCTTTCCGGCATCACTTACGGCCAACTTAATTGCATCTGTAAAGGCACCGAACAATGCGGTTGCAGCAAGTACCGCAGTCGCGATTGCGATTCCCTTTGTGATTGCCTTAGTTGTGTTTCCAACAGCATCAAGTTGAGTAAGGATTTGTGCGCCTTCACCCTTTACATCGCCTGACATTTCAGCAATGCCTTGCGCGTTATCTGAGATCGGACCAAATGTATCCATCGCAACGATTACGCCAACCGTTGTCAAAAGACCAGTTCCGGCTAGTGATACTGCGAATAGTGAGAGAACGATTGAGCCTTGGCCAAGTAGGAATGCGCCAAAGACACCAGCAGCAATAAGAAGCGCTGAGTAAACCGCAGATTCAAATCCAACTGAAATACCAGCCAAAATCACGGTTGCCGAGCCAGTCTTTGAAGAAGCAGCAACATCGTTTACTGGACGCTTGCCAACTTCGGTAAAGAATCCGGTTAACAATTGAATTGCAGCAGCAAGAACGATTCCAATTAATACTGCGCCGATAGCGAGTACACGTGGATTTACATTTACATTTGCCGCTTCGGTGGTTAGACCTGCCATTTGCTTTAGTGATGATGGAAGGTAGGTATAAGTTGCAAAACCAACTAGCACTGCCGAAATAATCGCCGACATAAAGAATGAACGGTTGATTGCTTGCATTGCTGACTTATCGGTCGGACGTAGACGTGTAATGAAGATTCCGATTATTGCAGTGATAATTCCAATTGCAGGAACGATCAGCGGATAAATAAGACCAGCGTTACCGAAACCAGCCTTACCAAGAATTAGTGCAGCTACAAGAGTTACGGCATATGACTCGAATAGATCGGCAGCCATACCAGCACAGTCACCAACGTTGTCGCCAACGTTGTCGGCAATTGTTGCAGCGTTACGTGGGTCATCTTCTGGAATACCTTGTTCGACTTTTCCAACTAGGTCAGCGCCGACATCCGCTGCCTTTGTGAAGATTCCGCCACCAACGCGCATAAACATGGCAAGCATCGCGGCGCCGAAACCAAATCCTTCTAGAACTGCTGGGGCATTCTCGTGATAAATCGCAACAACAAGCGATGCGCCGAGTAGGCCGAGTCCAACAGTTGTCATTCCAACTACGCCACCGGTACGAAATGCGATTCGAACCGCATTTGCAGCTGACTTCTGACGAGCAGCTTCAGCTACACGCACATTGGCGCGAACGGCAAGCCACATGCCGTTGTAGCCCACTGCTGCCGAAAATGCGGCGCCAAGTAGGAAGAAGATCGAACGACCGATACGAATATCTAAATGGCCAGGAAGTGCGAAAAGTAAGAAAAATACAATTACTACGAAATATGAAAGGGTCTTAAATTGGCGATTGAGATATGCTGCAGCGCCTTCTTGAACAGCGGCTGCAATCTCCTTCATCTTCTCGGTGCCCTCGCTCTGAGCCAAAACCTGAGCTCGAAGTGCGTAGGCGATGGCGAGCGCCACCAATGAGATTGCCAGGACGATATAGACGTAGGTCAGATTTGACCCAGTTACTTGGACGAGATTAGCCACGTAGTTCTCCTATAAGTGTGCGTCGGTGGACACTGAACCCCGAAAGGTTACACATATATTGCTGAAGATGACTAGGAGATGCAAATAAATAGGTATATTTGTCAATCTCATGAGCTTTATCAACATAACCAGCGCCCTATCTAGCAGCTACGCCTTGGTCATCGCCTTTGGCGTGCTCTTCCTAGAGACCGGCCTGCCACTGATCATTGGCCTGCCAGGTGACACCCTGCTTATTAGCGGTGGCCTCTTTGCAGCCGGCATCGGCGTCCCAGCCGGAGCTCATCACTTCTCAATTACCGAACTCGCAATCGGCGCACCAATCGCTGCGATCATCGGATCACAAATGGGTCACTTCCTTGGTTGGCACTTTGGCCGCAAGGCATTTAGCCGCGCTGAGTCAAAATTCTTCAACGCCGAAAAATTAAATAGTGCCGAGCGTTACTTAGCTAAATATGGCCACGGTAAAGCCATTGTTCTTGGACGTTTCGTTCCAGTCGTACGCGGTTTAGTAAATCCAGTTTCTGGAATGGTTCGAATTCCATTTAAAGAGTTCGCATTTTGGAATGTTGTGGGCGCACTCATCTGGACCCAAGTTCTTATCTGGGGCGGCTATGGCGTTGGAAAACAATTTGCCGACACCATCAGCAAATACCTAACTTACATAATTCTGACGATTGCGATCGTAACGATCTTGCCGCTTGCTTTAGAAATCTTTAAAGAGTGGCGCTCTCGCAAACATTTATCTTAATTAAAGTCCTAAGTCAGATAATTGGTAAGCAGCTAAATATTCCAGACCGTTCTCTTTAATTAACGGTGCAGCGCCGCGTTCCACGATTACTGCAACTCCGACGACAATCGCACCTGCTTCTTTTAGTGCTTCCACTGCAGTCATTACTGATCCACCAGTCGTTGAAGTATCTTCAACTGCAAGAACTCGACGGCCTTTAACATCTGGACCTTCGATACGACGTTGTAGGCCATGAGCTTTCTCAGCTTTGCGAACAACGAAGGAATCTAATTTGCGACCGCTCTTCGCTGCGACATGCATCATCGCGGTTGCGACCGGATCAGCGCCAAGCGTTAAACCGCCAACGGCATCAAAATCCAAATCCTTGGTTAGATCCAACATAACTTCACCAACAAGTGGCGCGGCCTCAGCATCTAACGTAACGCGACGAAGATCAACGTAGTAATCGGCCTCTTTTCCGGAAGATAAAATTACCTTTCCGTGAACTACCGCTTTTTTTAGGATCTGATCTTTTAATTTATCGCGTGAACTCATGGCGCAAACCTTAGCGTTTTTCTTCGTAAACAACGATAGTTTNCTTCTCACGTCTAGCTAATCCCTTTGGTGGATTTGCCTCTATCAAGGCATCTACTTCGGTCCGCAATTTCGCTACTTCTAGCGCCATATTTGCAACTGCAGTCTCCAACTCCATGATGCGTTTTATGCCGGCAAGGTTGATGCCTTCGCCTACTAGGCGCTGGATGTTACGTAATGATGCGATATCGCGAAGTGAATACCGTCGGCCTCGGCCAGATGCACGACCCGGTGAAACTAGACCCATACGATCATATTGGCGAAGTGTTTGTGGGTGCATGCCCGAAAGTTGTGAGGCGATTGAAATTACATAAACCGCTTCATCATCGGAATGACTTTCATTCGTTATTTCATCAGCCATCAGGCGCGAGCTCTCTGTGCCAAATCTTCACGCGGATTGAAATCTGTCGTTGCTGCTGCGAAATCTTCAAGTGCCTTCTTCGCTTTGCCATCAACTCGTTGTGGAACTTGAACTTCAATTGTTACAAGTAAGTCACCAGTACCTTTAGCAGATTTCACGCCCCGACCTTTAACCCGAAGTGTTCGACCACTTGGAGTTCCGGCCGCGATTCGAAGAGTTACTTCATCGCCATCTAGCGTTGGAACTTTTACATCTGCCCCCAGCGCTGCCTCACTAAAAGTTACTGGCAGAGTCATAAGCAGATTCAAATCCTTGCGAGTAAAGACAGGATGCTTAACAACATTAACTGTTATATATAAATCTCCTGGTCCGGCTTTGCCCGGTGAACCACGACCCTTTAACTTTATTTTTGCACCATCGTTGATTCCAGCAGGAACTCTGGTGGTTACCGTCGTTGGATTTGAACCTTGTGGCGCCAACTTTAAGTTGAGCTCAGTGCCAAAGATTGAATCTCTAAACGAGATCGTTGTCTGCGATTCAAGATCGGCCCCACGTTGTGCTTGGCGAGCACCACCACCAAAGAGGGTTGAGAAAATATCTTGCGGTGCACCATTGCCAAAGAGATCGGAATAGTCCGCACCTTGGAAGCCACCGTTGAAATTTCCACCACTTGGGCCACCACGAGGAATACGACCAGATTTAAATGCGCTTCGCATCTCATCATATTCAGCGCGCTTCTTATCATCGGAGAGCACTTCATAAGCTTCAGACACTTCCTTGAAGCGCTCTTCTAATTTCTTATCGCCCTTGGTTTTATCTGGGTGAAGTTCTCTAGCAAGTTTGCGGTACTGCTTTTTTACAGCAGAGGCATCATCGCTTTTTTTCACGCCAAGGATCGTGTACAAATCCTTCTCATAAAGATCTTTGGCGGCCATGGTTACTCCGGATCTGTGACAGAAACCCGAGCTGGGCGAATCACGCGATCTTTAAATTTATAACCTGGTTGCAGAATTTGCGTAGCAAGTGTCTCCGTAACTTCACTTGAGGTTGAGTGCATCAACGCTTCATGAATTTGTGGATCGAAAGGAACATTTACATCGGCAAATTTGGTTAGACCAAGCTTTGTCGTGATTGCGGTGAGTTGATCAGCCACTGCCTTAAAGCCACCGGTTAATTCACCATGCTCTTCTGCTCTTGCAATATCGTCAAGAACTGGAAGTAACTCGGCAACAACGAGTGATGTGGAGATCTCATGTGCGGTCAATCGATCGCGATCTACGCGCTTACGATAATTTGCATACTCGGCCTGTAGTCGTTGTAAGTCAGCGGTAAGCGCCGCGACTTCATCAACTACAACTCCAGCTTCTGCCAACGCTTCGTTGACAGCGTCAGAGAGCTCTTGTTCAGAGCTCTCTGGTACTGCATTTGTATCTTCAGTCATTATTCCTCGACGATTTCAGCATCTTGCACGCCATCTTCAGCCTTAGGTTGTTCAGCTGCTGCAGCATTAGCTGCATAAAGTGCGGCGCCAAGTTGTTGTGAAAGTTCGGAAACCTTCTCAGTAGAACTCTTGATTGCTGATAAGTCAGTTCCTTCAAGCGCCTTCTTTAGGTCAGCGATTGCAGTTTCAACTTCGGCGCGCTTTTCAGCGTTCTCGCCTTCCTTGAACTTATCTTCATTATCTTTCAAGAACTTCTCGGTTTGATAAACAAGTGAGTCGCCAGTGTTGCGCACTTCGGCCTCTTCACGACGTTGCTTATCTTCTTCAGCGTGAGCTTCAGCATCCTTCATCATGCGATCAATCTCTTCCTTAGAAAGAGCTGATCCACCTGTGATGGTCATTGATTGTTCTTTACCAGTACCAAGATCCTTGGCTGATACGTGAACAATTCCATTCGCATCGATGTCGAAGGTAACTTCAATTTGTGGAATACCACGAGGCGCTGGAGCGATTCCTGTTAATTCGAACATGCCAAGTCGCTTGTTATAAGCAGCCATTTCACGCTCGCCTTGGAAGGCTTGAATCTGCACAGCTGGTTGATTGTCATCAGCAGTTGTGAAAATTTCAGATCGCTTGGTTGGGATCGTTGTATTACGTTCGATCAACTTAGTCATAACGCCACCCTTGGTTTCGATACCAAGTGAAAGTGGAGTTACATCTAGGAGAAGAACATCTTTTACTTCACCCTTAAGTACACCCGCTTGAAGGGCAGCACCTACTGCAACAACTTCATCAGGATTTACGCCCTTGTTAGGTTCCTTGCCACCCGTTAGATCACGAACGAGATCTACAACAGCTGGCATACGAGTTGAACCACCAACAAGTACTACGTGATCGATATCTGCAATAGGAATTCCAGCATCCTTAAGGACTGCTTGGAATGGCTTCTTGCATCGTTCTAGTAGATCGGCGGTCATTCCTTGGAATTGTGCGCGAGTTACGGTCTCATCCAAGAACAGTGGATTCTTTTCGGTATCAACTGTGATGTATGGAAGATTGATTGAGGTCTGTTGTGATGATGAAAGTTCGATCTTTGCCTTTTCAGCAGCTTCGCGAACACGTTGCATCGCCATCTTATCTTTTGTTAAATCAATGCCATTTTTAGCAGCAAAAGTCTTAACTAAGTAATCAACTAGTGATTGATCCCAGTCATCGCCGCCAAGGTTGTTATCACCATTGGTTGCTTTAACTTCAACAACACCATCGCCGATTTCTAGAAGTGAAACATCGAAGGTTCCACCACCAAGGTCGAATACGAGAATGGTTTGTTCTGCATCGCCCTTATCTAAACCATAGGCAAGTGCGGCAGCTGTTGGCTCGTTAACAATACGAAGTACATTAAGTCCGGCGATTTCGCCAGCCTCTTTAGTTGCTTGACGTTGTGCATCATTGAAATATGCAGGAACTGTAATTACTGCATCGGTAACAGTGTCACCAAGAAAAGCTTCGGCATCACGCTTTAGCTTCATCAAGATACGTGCTGAAATTTCTTGTGGGGTGTACTTCTTGCCATCGATGTCCATGGTCCATGAAGTTCCCATATGGCGCTTTACGGAACGGATTGTGCGCTCAACGTTAGTTACAGATTGACGCTTTGCAACTTCACCGACGAGCACCTCGCCATTCTTGGCAAATGCCACGATTGAAGGTGTGGTTCTTGCGCCTTCCGCGTTTGCGATTACTGAAGGTTCGCCACCTTCAAGAACTGAAACGCAACTATTTGTTGTTCCTAAGTCGATTCCGACTGCTCTAGCCATTTATTACTCCTTATTTCTTGGATTTTTAATCCTCGGACCGTTTTACGAGGGCCCACCTCTGAATTCTCGAGCCTTGAGTCGCCCTTTGTCAAAAGATTGAGCCAGTTGGACTCAACTCGAGTTGATTATGGAACACCCAGAAATCGGGATCTATTCCCGACTGGAGTTAGCTTTCAACCGTGCGGCGGCCCTCAAAGGCGCGGCCCAAGGTGACTTCATCGGCATATTCGAGGTCGCCACCGACCGGCAGGCCAGATGCCAGGCGGGAGATCTTGATGCCCATGGGTTTTAAAAGTCTAGATAGATAGGTCGCGGTCGCTTCGCCTTCAAGGTTGGGGTCAGTTGCGATGATGACTTCTTGAATTTCGGTAGCGCCAAGGCGAGTTAGGAGTTCTCGGATTCGCAAATTCTCTGGACCAATTCCATCAATAGGAGAAATTGCACCACCAAGTACATGGTACTTCCCGCGAAATTCGCGAGTCTTCTCGATTGCAATTACATCTTTACTCTCTTCAACAACACAAATTGTTGAACCATCACGCCTTGGATCACGGCAGATGCGACAGAGTTCTTCTTCGGAGAGATTCCCGCATTCGGTACAGAACTTCACGCGCTCTTTTACAGTACGAAGAACTTCAACAAGTCGGGTTGTATCCACGCGTTCGGATTGAATAATATGAAAAGCGATTCGTTGTGCTGATTTGGGACCAATGCCCGGCAATCGCCCTAACTCATCAATTAAATCTTGAATCGCACCCTCATACATTAATTAGCCACCGATTAATCTTTATGAGTTTCGCTAATTACTTTTGCACCGAGTTCGCGCATCAATAATTCTTGGCCGCTCATGGCATCGGCATCAGATGGATCTTCCATCGTTCGTGCCGAAACTGGAGCATTAACTGTCGTGTCGACAACGCATTCAATCTTTAGATCTAATCCAGTCACATCAACAAAAGCCGCGCGAAGGATCTCATCACTTCCCGATCGCATAAATGAATCGCGTGCTCCGGCATTAATAATTCCAATTGTAATTGCCTTATCGTCTACTGCTAATACATGTGCGCTGGCACTTAACAACGACCAAGTAAGTCGGCGACGCTTCTTAACATTCTCGATGACATCAGGCCAGAGTCTACGTAGCGCTGCAACATCTAGTGGACCGGTTGGTTTATTTGGATTTGGCTTTGGTGGTGCTTGGCGAATCGGAGCTACCTTCTCTGCGACAACTTCTTCCTTTATTTCTGGTGCTTCGGGAGTGATTGCAGCTTTTACTTCAGCAACTTTTTGCGCAACGCTCTCTTTCTTTACAACCGGCGCAGCTTCATTGTGGACTTCATTTGAAATCGAACCGACGCGTTCTAACCGTTCTATTCTGGAAACTAAACCAAGGTCATCGCCACCGGGAAGCAAGATTCGGCCGCAGATTAATTCCAGCATCAATCTCGGCGCGGTTGCACCACGCATAGAAGTAAGCCCGGCCGCGACAATATCGGCGCTTCGGATCAGATTCGCGGTTCCAATTATGTTTGCTTGACCACGCATTCGTTCTAGTTGATCTTCTGGGTACTCCCGCAAAATATGTGAGGCGTTATCTTCAACAGCTCCGACAATAATTAAATCGCGAAGGCGTTCTAGAAAATCTTGAGTGAAGCGACGGGGGTCGTGGCCTGATTCAATAACTCGATCAATCGTCTTAAATAAAGTAGCGGAATCTTTGGCAGCCATGGCATCAATAGCCTCATCTAGCAAAGCCCCATCGGTGTAGCCGAGCAGTTGAATTGCAATCTCATAGGTAACTCCGGCACTACCTGCGCCCGCCAACAATTGTCCAAGTACTGAAAGAGCATCACGTACTGAGCCACCAGATGCCCGAACAACTAGCGGGATAACTCCTTTGGCAACCTTTATGCCTTCAGCGTTACAAATCTTCTCCAGGTGCGCAGCCAAGATTCCAGGCGGAACCAATCGGAATGGATAGTGATGGGTTCTAGAACGAATGGTTGAGATTAATTTTTCGGGTTCGGTTGTTGCAAATATGAAAAGAACATGTGGTGGTGGCTCTTCAACAACTTTTAACAGTGCATTTGCCGCACCACTACCAAGCTGGTGAGCCTCGTCAATAATATAAATCTTGTAGCGAGAATTTACAGGTGCAAAGAATGCTTTATCTCGAAGTTCGCGAGCATCATCAACTAATCCGTGAGTGGCTGCATCAATTTCAATTACATCGATAGAACCAGGGCCGTTGGCAACCAAATCTTTGCAAGATTGACATTCGCCACATGGCGTTGGGGTTGGACCTTTTTCACAATTAAGTGAGCGCGCCATAATGCGAGCGCTAGAAGTTTTTCCGCAACCACGTGGACCAGAGAATAAATAAGCGTGATGTACTTTTCCTGATTGCAACGCATTTGATAGCGGCTCAGTGACATGTTCTTGACCGATTACTTCGGCAAATGTTGAGGGGCGATATTTACGATACAAAGCTAACGACATCGCACTCCCTCTCCTTTAATAGTCTCAATCTAAATCTTGGGTCCCTTCGCACACCCGCCAGAGCGCACCTACCCTTGCTGCCTTCCAGCCCTGGGGGAGTTCAGTACGGTAGCGCCGTACGAAGGAACTGCGGGTAATCATAGTTATTAGAAGTTAGTAGCACTGATCAACACCGATACGCTTACTCCCCTCGGGAGGATTCGCATAGCGGCCGAGTGCGCACGCTTGGAAAGCGTGTATAGGGAAACCTATCGAGGGTTCAAATCCCTCATCCTCCGCCAGAATTTTCAATCGAGTTAATCGACCCTTAACATATTTAGTAGCATCGAGGTGGAGGATTCGCATAGCGGCCGAGTGCGCGCGTCTCGAACACGCGTAGACGAAAGTCTCGAGGGTTCAAATCCCTCATCCTCCGCCAATACTTACAGTAATTTCCAAGTTACTAACCAATTAATGACTCACACAGTTCTAAAAGGATTGTGGAGGAAGAAATCGAACCAGACTTAAACATTGCCACCGTGGGGCATGTTGAAAAAGTCTTTAAAAAACCAAATTTCGCTCGTTCTTTCTATTTTCTTCGTGGTTTTCATTGGAATGTCCAATGTCCAAGCAGCGAACGATAGCTCTAAGCCGTTTCCAAAACCTATTTGCCGAATTGAAATCGATAATGCTCATATTTCAAAATCAATGTTCAAACGCCAAATAGGTAAATGGGTCAAAATTAATGCTCGTTCAATCTGCAACGTTTATCAGCAAAGAGTTACGCTGAGTATAAATTTTTACAAAGTAGGTGAATTTGGAGATCATTTCATAGGACACACCTTTTCTACAAATGAATTTTCTGCAACATCATCTGGCTTAATCGTGGAGATAAAGAATGCAGCGGTGCATTGCAAGGATGATAGGCCAACCCAATACTACGGAATCGCCTACGCAAAGGCATTTATAAATGGTAAGTGGCAATACGCAGGAAACACCAGATCCCCAATTATTGAAAAACTACTTTGTGGTACTTAAGATAAACTTATTTGGTGATGAACGAATTTAATTGGGACCAAGTTATTGAATTTTATCAGCTTAATAAGGAAGAATTATTTTCAGAACAGACTCCCCTAGACATTGTCAAAAGTATAGAAAATGAAATGATTTTGTTGTTTGAAGAACAAACAAAGAAAACAATCTTTACAACCTAAATCTCGACTCCGATGTATTTTGTTTCTAGAAATTCGTGGATGCCATGAAAGCCGCCTTCGCGACCCAAGCCAGATTGTTTGAATCCGCCAAATGGTGCAGCTGGATCTGAGATAACTCCGCGATTGATCGCAACCATTCCCGATTCGATTGCCTCTGCGGTTTTAATTGCACGCTTTAAATCAGATGAATAAACATAACTAATTAGTCCAAATTCGGTGGCATTTGCAAGTGCAATCGCTTCTTCGTCATTTTCAAATGTAACAACGGGAGCAACGGGTCCAAATACTTCGTGGTTTAAAATTGGATTTTCTTTAGTAACAGAAATGACTGTTGCGGGATAGAAGGCGCCCGCACCTTCGGGNGTTTTTCCACCAAGTTCAAGTTTTCCCCCAGCAGCAACGCTTGCAGCAACTAATTCCGCAATTTTGTTACGTTCCTTAATTGAAACTGAAGCTCCTAATTGCGCACCTTCCTCTAAGCCCGGTGCAACTTTGAGCGCGCCCATGGCCTTTGCGAATTTAGTTGTGAATTCCTCTGCCACGCTCTTTGCGACAATGAATCTATTGGCTGCAGTACATGCTGCACCACCATTTCGCATCTTTGCAATCATGGCGCCAGCTACGGCATCATCGATATTTGCATCAGCTAAAATAACAAAAGGTGCATTGCCACCTAATTCCATTGATGTACGAAGAACGCAATCAGCTGATTCCTTTAGCAATACTCGACCAACTTCAGTTGAACCAGTGAATGAAAGGTTTCGAACTCTTGGATCGTGAAGCATCTTTGAAATCATTGGGCCGGTTTTTGAAGGCAAAATTAGGTTTACGACGCCAGCTGGGACTCCAGCTCTCTCCAAAATATCAATAATTGCGAGCGCGGTCAGAGGTGTTTCAGAAGCCGGTTTTAAAATCATGGTGCAACCAGCGGCAAGTGCTGGGCCAATTTTTCTAGTGGCCATCGCAGCTGGGAAATTCCAAGGAGTGATGAGTAGCGAAACACCAATTGGTTGGTGCGTAACTAAAATTCTCTTATCGCCCGATGGCGCCATACGAAAATCACCAGGTGTGCGCACTGCTTCCTCTGAGAACCAGCGAAAGAATTCAGCGGCATAGGCGATCTCGCCCTTGGCATCGGAGAAAACCTTGCCGTTCTCCATCGAAGTTAACTTTGCAAGGTGATCGCTTTCGGCAATCATTAATTCAAATGCTTTACGTAGTATTTCTGCCCGGACTCTTGGCGCAGTCTTTGACCAAGTTACAAAGGCCCTATCGGCCGCGGCAACTGCCGCATCACACTGACTCTCTCCTGCAGTGGCAACCTCGGCAATAACCTCACCATTACTTGGGTCTATTACTGGGATGGTTCCATCGCCCTTAACCCATTTGCCATCGATATATAGGTCGGTTTTCAATTGCATGCGGCAAGCATACGCCTGCCGGGGGAAGTAAAATCGGTAGCCTATAAGTGCCTAATTAACGAGAAGAGTGATTCGTGCCTAAATCTTGGACCGACGACGCCCCAGAACCAAAGGTCTTACAGGAGCATTCTCATTTAAAAGATCCACTTTCATATCGAATTAAAAAAGCCTTTTTGGGTAATCCATTAAATCGGCATTCACTTTCACACCAAAGATTAAGTAAGCGCTTTGCACTTGGAATTTTATCCTCGGACTGTATTTCTTCATCAGCATATGGTTCAGAACAGATTTTGATTGCTTTGCTTCCGGCCTTTGGCTTGGCAGCTTTCGGAATCTTGATGCCGATGACAATGGTTGTACTGGCAGTTCTAATTATTATTACTTTTTCTTACCGCGAAGTTGTACAGATTTATACAAAATCTGGTGGTGCCTACGTAGTTTCGAGGGATAACTTAAGTCCCCTAATCGCCCAGCTCGCTGCTGTTGCGTTAATGCTCGACTACATCGTGACTGTCGCAATTCAATCTTCGGCCGGTATCGATGCCGTTATTTCGACATTCACAAATTTGCAGCCATATAAAATTTGGATGACCCTTGCTGTAATTGCAATTCTTACCTTTGGAAATCTGCGCGGTGTGAAAGAAGCAGGTGCCGCCTTTGCGCTCCCAACATACCTATTTATTTTCTCTTTGTTAGTAGTTTTTGGAATGGGTATCTATCGCTCTATCACTGGTCATTTAACTAAATATGACCCAACCACGTTGCATGGTGCGGTTGCTATCGGGCATGCCAAAGGACTTTTAAATTTTGCGGCAATATTTATTCTGCTTCGTGCTTTTGCTAATGGCGGCTCTTCACTTACGGGGCTTGAAGCAATCTCTGATGGTGTTGCCCTCTTCAAGGCGCCTGAAGGTGTTAATGCTCGTAAGACTCTTTTAGCAATGAGCGCAATTCTTGGCACAATGGTTTTTGGTGTCTCCTATTTTGCTCATGCTACTTATTCAACGCCTTACACAGCTGGTTCGCCAACCGTAATCTCTCAAGTTGCAAAAGCAACTTTAGGTAGTGGCACATTTGGCTCAGTCTTCTTTTATGTAGTTCAAGCAGCGACCATGTTGATTCTGATTACCGGTGCAAATACCGCGTATTCAGGTTTTCCATATCTAGTTAATTTCGTGGCAAATGATGGCTTTTTACCTCGTCAATTAACAAAGCGCGGCCACCGGCTGGCCTTCTCAAACGGCATTATTTTGCTTGCCTCTGTCGCAACCGTATTGGTCTTAATAACAAAGGCATCGGTAGATCATCTAGTTGCCTTCTACGCGCTAGGTGTCTTCACCGGTTTCACACTTGTTGGATTTGGAATGGCCAAGCGCGCGTTGAACCATAAGGACGCTGGATGGCGATATCGGTATGTCATTAACACTATTTCCGGCGTTGTTTCATTTGTAATTATTATTATTTTTGCGGTTGTTAAGTTCACTGAAGGTGCTTGGGTAATTATCACGATCACCCCAATTTTGGTAATGGTTCTCCTTCGTTTAAATCGTCAATATCGTAAAGAACAAGCGGCTCTAATTGTCAGCGCTGAGAAGGCTCGAGCAACGGCTATTCCTCGCCACGATGTAACAGTTCTGATTGATAACGTTGATCTAGCAACCGTCGGCTCTATTCGATATGCGCGCAGTTTAAATCCTCGTCATTTAACAGCGGTCCACTTTGTTATTGATGATCAGCGAGCAGAAGATATATCAAAAGCATGGGCTGCCAATCCTGGACTTTCTGATGTACCACTAGAAATGATTGACTGCCCTGATCGAAGATTGCCAAATGCCGCTGTGGATTATGCAATCCGCGCTACCTCATCTCCGGATGTTGAATTAACGCTTCTACTTCCTCGTAGATCGTATTCACCATTCTTGGGTCGCTTACTTCACGATCAAACCGCAGAAGATATCGCTGCCCCTATCTCACAACTTTCACGAGTTGTCGCGACAATTATTCCTTTTGACGTTGAAAAGATTTTGAGTAATTCAATTGCGTTAGTTCCTGCTGCAAAGAAAGTTGTTGCTGAAGAGAAGGTTGAAGCAGTTAAGAAGTTCCCACTTCCAAAGGCAGTTGATGAGCCAGGTCCAGTGAGTCACTACAACGAAAATATCTTGCCAATTGAAAAGGCAACTTGGCGCAAGAGAGCACATGTTCGTGGTCAGGTGACTTCAATTCTTACTGCACCAACTGGTGGTGCACCTCGCGTTGATGTCGAAGTTTGGGATGCAACTGGTGGGATTACTTTGCAATTCTTAGGCCGTAGAGAAATTGCCGGACTTGAAGTCGGTTCAACTATCTGCGCTGAAGGCATGGTCGGCGAAGATGAGGGCTCGCTAACTATTTTGAATCCTTCGTACGAGATCGTTATTTAAAGCTATATGACGCTTGCATTTAAGACCTTCGCCATAAGTGATTTGGGCTTACAGCGAGAAGGAAATGAGGATGCGGCGCTCTTCTCATCCAAGTTAGTGGCAGTCGCAGATGGCATGGGTGGCCATGCTGGTGGCGAAGTAGCATCGAGTATTGCCATTAAGGCGCTAGCCGATTTAATTCCGGTCTTTAATGATTCAAAAGTCGATGCTGACTCGAAGGAAGATTTATTTTTAAATATTCCTTTTGAAATTGATTCACAGATCTCCGAGAAATCCAAAGAAAATCCCGAACTATCGGGAATGGGAACAACCCTTACTGCGATCTATTTAGATGAGAACACGATAGAACTTCTACACATTGGTGACTCCCGTTGTTACTCGGTGACTAACGGCAAACTTCAACAATTGAGTTATGACCATACAGTCATGCAAGAATTGTTAGATCAGGGACGTTTAAGCGCTGATGAAGTTTTCAACCATCCGCAACGTTCTTTGCTAACTCAAGCGCTGATGGGTGATTCGGGTATCGATCCAATTCTCTTGGTTCACGAAGTAAAGCTTGGCGATAAATTCCTGCTCTGCAGTGATGGGCTAACCGGATATCTTTCTGATCTGGAAATTTCAAAGCTAGCAAAGAAATATGATGATCAAGAATTACTTGATCACTTACTTGAAGCCACAAAGGCTAAGGGCGCGCCGGATAATGTCACCGTGCTTCTAGTAGAAGTTGTTTCAGCAGATCACTCCACTTCAGTTACTTTGATTGGAGCGGCTAATGAGTAAAGTTTTTGGTGGTCGTTATCAAATAGGCGAGATGATCGGCACGGGTGGCATGGCCGATGTCTATCTTGGTGAGGATCAACGTTTATCGCGAAAAGTAGCGGTTAAGGTTTTACGCAGTGACTTGGCGAAGGATCCATCTTTCTTATCTCGATTCAAGAAAGAGGCGCTAGCTGCAGCTGGTTTAAATCATTCTGGAATTGTTGCAGTTTATGATTCTGGCGAAGAAGGAAATAACTCTTACATAGTTATGGAGTTAGTAAGCGGAATTACCTTGCGCGAAATGCTCAAGAGCCACACACCAATTGAAAGCGATCGCGCCATCAGAATTGTGGTTGGCGTCCTTGATGCACTGGAATATTCACATCGGAATGGAATTATCCATCGTGATATTAAGCCTGGAAATATCATGCTTACCGATGGTGGCGATGTGAAGGTGATGGATTTCGGTATTGCTCGGGCGATGGATGACATCGGTGCGACGATGACAAATACTTGGAATGTAGTTGGTACCGCGCAGTATCTTTCACCAGAACAGGCCACCGGTGAGGTTGCTGATCTTCGAAGTGATATTTACTCGGTTGGTTGTCTGCTCTACGAATTGTTGACCGGTAAGCCGCCATTTACTGGAGATACGCCAGTAGCTATTGCCTACCAACATGTTTCAGCTCCAGTAATTCCACCTTCGCAAATTAATCCAGAGCTAGATGCAAATTTAGACACCATTCTTTCTGTCGCATTGGCTAAGGATCCAAAGGATCGCTATCAAAGCGCGCAAAGTATGTTGGAGGATCTACAACTTGTTCTGCGGGGCGAGCCAATCACCACCAAGATTAAGAAGTTAGTTCCAAAACGGAACCGTTTTATTCTTGCCGCCGCAGGAGTAACCTTTTTTGCACTAGTTGGTCTGGCCTTCACCTTCATGAATGGAAAAGCGCCTGGGCCGATTATTCAAATCCCAAATGTTGTTGGCTTAACGCAAGATCAAGCCAGTGCCTTGCTAAATGGTTACACCATTAACTTTCAACATGCACCAGATTCTAGAATTCCAAAGGATCGAATAGCTTCACAACTTCCGCTTGCAATGGCAAAGGTACAAAAGGGGTCGAGTGTTACTTTGACTATCTCCGATGGTCCTGGCGATACGACGGTGCCGGCAAATTTAATTAATCTAACTTTAGAAGAAGCCCGTAATGAAATAACTGCAGCTGGTTTGGTTATTGCACAAATAGTGCCAGTTAATTCCAGCGCCCAACCCGGTACGGTGATTCAAGTTTCCCCAGATCCTGGTTCAACGATTTCTGCTGGCAGTGGTTTAATTCTGCAAATTGCAAGTGGAAGTATTCAAGTTCCAAATTTGGTTGGGTTAACTGGAATTGAAGCCCAGACTGTTTTAACACAATCAGGCTTTTTGATTAAAGAGATAACGGCTTATGATCAAACACAGGCAATTGGTTTAGTTTTAGCGCAGGCACCTGCTGCGGGCTCGACACAATCAATTGGATCGCAAGTAACAATTACGGTTAATAAACAGAATTAATTACGAGCAACGACTGGTGATAATCCAGCGCTGCGTTTTCTTGCATCAAGATCACCGCAGGCAACTAACCAGTTGCCGAGCATTTGATGTCCATATTCAGTTAGTACGGATTCTGGGTGAAATTGCACGCCAGAAATCGGCAGGGTTTTGTGTTGAATAGCCATGATGACGCCCGAGTCAGTGCTGCCAACTACTTCAAGTTCATCTGGAACACTCGCGCTTTCTATGGCCAATGAGTGATAACGAGTTGCAGTAAAGGGATCTGGAATATCAGCCAAGACGCCATGACCATTGTGATGAACTACAGAAGTCTTTCCATGAAGAAGTTCTGGAGCTCTAGAAACCTTGGCGCCGAAGGCAACACCGATTGCTTGGTGCCCGAGGCATACGCCAAATAATGGAATCTTATTTTTAGCGGCATATTTAATCATCGCAATACTTACACCGGCTTCTTCTGGAGTGCCCGGCCCAGGTGAAACTAATACGCCATCGAATTCTTTCGCCATCTCAACATTGACTTCATCATTGCGAAGTACAGTGCAATCAGCACCAAGTTGGCCTAAATACTGAACTAGGTTGTAGACAAAGGAATCGTAGTTATCTATAACTAAAATTCGCTTTGACGTTGAACTCATTTACTTACTGAATTCTTTAGCAACCAACTCGGCGATCTGCGCGGTATTTAGCGCCGCACCTTTACGTAAGTTATCGCCACATAGAAATAGATCTAATGAATGGGAATCATCTAAAGATTGGCGAACGCGACCAACCCATGTTGGATCTGTTCCGACGACATCAGCAGGGGTTGGGAATAAATGATTTGCTGGATCATCTACCAACTTAACTCCATCAGCCTTATTCAAAATTTTCTGCGCAGCCTTGCGGGTAACTTTCTTCTTGAAAGTAGCGTGCACTGCAAGTGAGTGAGTTGTAAGTACTGGAACTCGGACGCAGGTGGCTGAAACTTTAAGCTTCTTCATTCCTAGAATTTTGCGAGACTCATTTCGAACTTTTAACTCTTCGGAAGAATAACCCTCTTCTTTCAATGAACCAGCCCAAGGAACCACATTCAAAGCTAATGGCGCCGGAAATGGACCATTGTCTTTAATGTGTTGGCGTGAATCTCCCGCGGTATCGCCTGAGTTAGTTCCGGCAACGGCAGAAATCTGCGCGCGCAAAGTATCGATACCCGATTGACCAGCACCTGAAGCCGCTTGATATGAAGCAACAACTAATTCTTTTAGACCAAACTCCTTGTTTAGTGCGCCCATCGCAACGATCATGGAGAGTGTGGTGCAGTTTGGATTTGAAATAATTCCCTTTGGTCGCTTCTTGGCATCCTTTGGATTTACCTCTGGAACAACAAGTGGCACATCTGGATCCATTCGGAAGGCGCCAGAATTATCTACAACAACTGCGCCGCGTGCCGCAGCAATTGGACCCCACTCAGCTGAGATCTCATCTGGCACATCAAACATTGCGATATCGATGCCATCAAATGCTTCCGGAGATAGCGCGACAACAGTTAGCTCTTCACCGCGGCAAACCAGTTTCTTTCCAGCACTTCTTGCCGAAGCAATTAATCTAATCTCACCATAGACATTTGGTCGCTTACTTAAAATATCTAGCATTACGGTTCCGACTGCGCCGGTAGCGCCTACAACAGCAAGGGTTGGAAGGCTCTTACTCATCTTCCGGTACCTCCGTAAACAACTGCTTCGACTTGATCGGTATCTAATTCAAATGCGGTGTGTGCCGCCTTAACGCCTTTCTCTAAATCTTCCTGGCGGCAGATAATTGAAATACGAATTTCAGAAGTTGAAATCATTTCGATGTTGACGCCGGCATCAGCCAAGCATGCAAAGAAGGTAGCGGTGACTCCTGGGTGGGAACGCATTCCTGCACCAACCAATGAGAGCTTTCCGATTTGATCATCGTATTGAATTGAGGCAAATCCAATTTCACCTTGAATACGTTGCAAGATCGAAGTTGCTTCTGCACCTTCCGACTTTGGGAGCGTAAAAGAAATATCTGTTAAACCAGTGGCGGCGGCAGAAACATTCTGCACAATCATGTCGATATTGATATCGGCGTCGGCGATTGCTTGGAAGATGCGCGCTGCAACACCAGAACGGTCAGGGACTCCAACAACGGTTACTTTCGCCTCACTCTTATCGTGTGCGATTCCCGCGATGATTGCTTGCTCCATATTGCTCTCTCCCCCCGGGTGGTCTTTAACTACCCAAGTTCCTTCGTTATTTGAAAATGATGATCGGACATGTATTGGTAGATCAAAGCGGCGGGCATATTCAACGCAACGAAGGTGTAACACCTTTGCGCCGGATGCTGCTAATTCCAACATCTCTTCATATGTGACTGTCTTTAATTTTCTCGCAGATGGAACAACTCGTGGATCGGCCGAAAAGATTCCATCAACATCGGTATAGATTTCACAAACATCTGCTTCTAAAGCAGCAGCTAGTGCGACGGCAGTTGTGTCAGATCCACCACGACCAAGGGTTGTTACATCTTTTGTCTCTTGATTAATTCCTTGAAAGCCGGCAACGATTGCGATCGCACCATCGTTTAGCGCCTCAGTTATTCGACCAGGCGCAACATCGATGATGCGCGCTTTGCCATGTGTTGATGTTGTAAGGACTCCGGCTTGCGATCCAGTGAAGGATCTAGCCTCATGTCCAAGATTTCCAATTGCCATTGCCAAGAGCGCCATTGAGATTCGCTCTCCGGCCGTTAGCAACATATCTAACTCGCGACCATTTGGAAGTGGCGATACTTGATTAGCAAGATCCAAGAGTTCGTCGGTCGTATCGCCCATGGCCGATACGACTACAACGACTTGGTGGCCAGCTTTTTTGGTGGCCACGATTCGATTGGCGACTCGCTTTAGCCCTTCGGCATCAGCGACGGAAGAGCCGCCATATTTCTGCACAATCAAACCCATGGGATTAATAATGAACCATAATCTAAATCGATGTAACTGAATATAGGGACTTTCTCATATAGTGATACGGCCGAGCCTCTCACATAATGAGATAAATACCCATCGCAAATCCGCCCGCTCAACCGGCCGGCGCTCTAGCCTTAACTCATGACCCTCCTTGGCGCCCTGGCTTACCTGATCTCCATCGTAGCGATTGCTGCAATCGCAATACGGTCAATAACTTTACTTGAACGAATCAGCGCCGGGCAGAGCGATCCGCGCAGATTCGATAACAAGAAGGCCAGATTTAATTCTGCCTTTAAAGAGATTCTTACTCACACCAAGATGCTTCGTTTTACTGGATCGGGCATAGCCCATTGGTTTGTCATGGTGGGCTTTGTTTCGCTCCTAGGAACTCTAGTAACAGCTTATGGTCAGATCGTAAATCCTTCATTCACCCTGCCACTGATTGGTAATTGGACTCCGTATCGCTTCTTCGTTTTATTTATCGCGTGGACAACCGGCATCGGAATCGTTGCCTTAATCGGAATTCGCCAAGTAACTCGCTTTGTACACACGAGCAGAACCTCGCGCTTTCTCGGTTCGGGTTCTTGGAAAGCTTATTATGTTGAAGCAACAATTCTTGCGATTGTATTTTGTGTAATTCTTCTAGATCGCGCAGAACATCAAAGTTATATCGACCAATCACAAATTCAATTAATTGCCGCAATAAAGATTATAGTTTCGATGGTTTGGTTTATTGTCATTGCAATAAATCTAACTATGGGGGTTGCTTGGCATAGATTCTTAGCACCTTTCAACATTTTCTTTAAGAGAAATCTTGATGCTACCCCCGCCCTTGGTGAGCTTCCAGAGATGTATTCGCATGGCAAGCCAATTAACTTCGAAGATCCAAGTGAAGATGATGTATTTGGAATCGGAAAGAGCGCGGATATTTCTTGGAAGGGCTTGCTTGATATGGCGAGCTGTACTGAATGTGGTCGCTGCCAATCTCAATGTCCGGCATGGCATACCGATAAACCGCTCTCACCAAAGTTACTTATTATGGCGATGCGAGATCACGCATTAACCAATTTAGATGGCGCCAAAGCAGAGGAACCCATTGTTGGAAATATTATTTCGCCGGATGTTCTATGGTCATGTACCTCCTGTGGCGCCTGCGTAAATGAATGTCCGGTTGATATTGAACATATCGACCACATCGTAAATATGCGCCGTTTCCAAGTTTTAGTTGAGTCAGAATTCCCAACTGAACTTGGTACCACCTTTAAGAATCTAGAAAAGGCTGGCAATCCATGGGGCGCAAATAGAACTGATCGCGATGGTTGGATCGCTGAATGCGACTTTCCAATTAGAGTCATTGAGGATGTAATTCCCGAAGATATTGAATATTTATTCTGGGTTGGCTGTGCTGGTGCCTACGAAGAGCGCGCCAAGAAGACCACAAAGGCTGTCGCCGAACTTCTTTATATGTCTGGCACAACTTTTGGTGTTTTAGGTAAGCGCGAGACCTGTTCTGGTGACCCGGCCCGCAGAGCCGGAAACGAATTCCTTTACCAAATACTTTCAAGAGAAAATATTGAAACTCTGCAAGAGACTTTTGGTTCGCGCGGAGTTAAGAAGGTTGTAGTTACCTGTCCTCATTGCTTTACAACGATTGGCCGTGATTACAAACAGCAGGGCTTTGAATTGCAGATGGTTCACCACACTCAATTACTTAATACCTTGATTAAGGAAGGAAAGCTTAAAACTAGTCCGCATAAGTCTGATCAAAAACTTACCTATCATGACCCTTGTTACCTCGGTCGTCACAATCAGATTTATCAACCACCACGTGAGCTTCTGGAATCAACCGGCGTTGAGATTACTGAGATGCCACGAAATCAAGATCGTTCATTTTGTTGTGGCGCCGGCGGTGGTCGAATGTGGATGGAGGAGACGCTCGGAACAAGAATTAACTTAAACCGAGTTGATGAAGCGATTGCAACTGGTGCCGATCAAGTTGCGGTGGCTTGTCCATTCTGCCGCGTGATGGTTTCTGATGGAATGACCGCCCGTGAATCTTCAACTGAAGTTTTAGATGTTGCTCAAGTTCTTTTGAAAAACATCAAGGCGTAGGTAATTACAAAACCGCCTACTAACCCACCGACGTGGGCATGCCAATCAATACCTGGCAGGACAAAGGTAATTATTAGGTTGACGATCACAACGCCAATTACATTTTGGTAATTAGCACCGGCCTTCTTTCCAATTACCACTAGCGCTGCAAATAATCCGAAGATCGCGCCAGAGGCGCCAACTGCATATTGATTGTGTGGCCCGAGGAAGACCGAAGCGAGTGAGGCTGTGACCAGCGAGAATAAAAATATAATCGCAAAACGAATTTGTCCGACAAATCGCTCCACGCTCTCACCGATTGAATACAAGGCGAGCATGTTAAAAATTAAATGCATCCAACCCGCGTGAACCAGTGCCACCGTAAAGATTCGATACCACTGGCCAGTATGCACGCCTGGAAAATATCCATTTGCATACTGTCCACCGTAAAAGAGTGCGAGCTTGCTCTGCAGATCTGGCAGTACATAAGTTGTAATTAAAAAGGTGCCAGAAATTAAAACAATCAGTGAGGTAGTCAGCGATTGTTTTTGGCGCATTTACAAACTATTCGGAGATAGTTACAGATTCGATTTTGATTGCCTGAACTGGGCGGTCCTGGCCACCAGTCTTAACGCCGGCAATCGCATCGACAACCTTTTGTGACGCGGCATCTTTAACTTCACCGAAGATGGAGTGCTTGCGATTTAACCAAGCAGTCTCGGCTACGGTAATGAAGAATTGTGAACCATTTGTTCCGGGTCCCGCATTAGCCATTGCTAGTAGGTATGGACGATCAAAATTTAACTCTGGGTGGAATTCATCAGCAAAGCGATAGCCCGGTCCACCAGTTCCATTTCCAAGTGGATCGCCACCTTGGATCATGAAGTTGGCGATAACGCGGTGAAATACGGTTCCATCATAAAGATTCTTAGTTGTCTTCTCGCCAGTAATTGGATCAACCCATTCACGCTTCCCGGTTGCAAGTTCTACAAAGTTTGCAACGGTCTTTGGTGCATGATTTGGAAAAAGTTCAACGACGATATCGCCCATGCTGGTGTGAAGGGTTGCGGTAGACATAACTATCTCTTCTCTCTTAGAAACTAACGTGTTACTCGATAAAGGTTAAGGGGCAAGAGTAGCGCAACCCCGATAGGTAGCGCCCACCAAGCATTCATCCGCGAATGAACCAGCAGGTTTGTTGCCTCCATGCTCGCCAAGATAATGGCAAAGCCAATTAGGTCATCGCCAATTAAGAAGTCATACCAAAAATAAGCAAAGTCCTTAATTAACTTCTTAAAACCTCGATCACTCATAATGATTTCTTCATCTACATCATCAAAATCTGAGGTATCGCTCTCTGCCTTCAAAGATTTAACTTTTTTATTAGAGAGAATTCTTACTAATCCAAAGGTAAATAAAAATAGCGTTGGGATGATCACAACTAAAGCAGCATCTCCATGGGGCCAGATAGCTCCGGCTCCTTGCGCCGCCCAGAAGATTCCAAATGAGGTTAGCAATATTCCGACCGAATATTTCATGGTGTTCTCTGGAACTTGCGCTAGTGGCCTTCGCAAAGCAAAGCCCGCAGAGATAACTATTAGAACAGCAGTGAGTGCCGCTATGGAAGCCAACCCAACTTTGTGTTGAATGGTTCCGAAGGTTAAAACAATAAAAGCAACTTCTAGACCTTCGAGAAGGACCGCCTTAAAGGAAAGGGTGAAGGCATACCAATCGGCCACACCAAACTTTTGATCAGCCTTCGCTCGTTTAGCTGCTGCTAACTCTTCTTGGAATATCGCTTCTTCATCATGAAGAGCTTTAAAACCAGATGCTCGCAAAATTGCCTTTCGAATCCACTGTAAGCCAAAAACAAGTAATAAGCCTCCAACAAATAATTGGAGTGAACTTCTTGGCACACTTGAAATATTTGGACCTAATGCCGCAATGATTAAGCCAAGAGTGAAAAGACCAGCAGCACTTCCAAGAAGTGAAGATTTCCAATCGCGTGCAGTTCCTGCCGCTAGAACTATGGTTGTTGCTTCAACTGCTTCAACTGCGCAGGCAAGAAATACTGAGATAAAAAGTGCGAGATTATTTCCGCTCACAGACTAAGCCTCAAGGACTGCAAATCCTCGACCTTCATTATCTGTAAAGGCAAAGGATGAAATTCCTCCACGATCCATTAATTCGGTTGCTTGAACACCCTTCTCCATAAGTCCATCGCGAACCGACTTTAGATTGGATACATTGAAAGCGATTGAAGGTGTTGCCAAATCCAAGTTATGTGGATTGTTTTTCATTAATTCCAATGGGACTAATTCAAAAGAGAAATCCTGATCTGGAAATCCAACTTTAACTATCGAAAATGATCCGGCTTCTTTTCTTCCCTTTTCAATCATTCCAAATTTTTGAGTCCAGAAATCAAAACAGGCATTAGGGTCTGATACATATAAAACTACATAACCAATTTTCATAAGTGGAGACCAGGGGAATCGAACCCCTAACCCCCGCCTTGCAAAGGCGGTGCTCTACCAATTGAGCTAGGTCCCCGTGTTATCGGGTACTTGCAAACCTTATCTAAATTTTGTCCTTAAACTAAATTTAGCTAAAACGTTTGGTGGGCCTAGGTGGACTCGAACCACCGACCTCTTCCTTATCAGGGAAGCGCTCTAACCAGGCTGAGCTATAGGCCCAAACGCTGGTGAAGGCTACCCGACTATGAGGCATAGGTGCAAAGTGCCGTATTTACGCCTGACTAATGCGAGTTAAATCAGCTAATTTCCGCTTCATCTTTAACTTGGGTGATTGAGACAACTGAGATTCCTTCATCAAGGTTAACCAATCTAACTCCCAAGGTATCGCGGGATGTTTCGCGAATTTCCGAACATGCAGTTCTAATCACAACACCACCGGAAGTTATTGCCAAAATTTCATCGCTCTCTTCAACAATCATTGCACCAACCAATACGCCACGAGATCCTTCATCGATCTTCGCGGCTTTAACTCCAAGGCCACCGCGATTTTGCGGACGATACTCTTCAATTGAAGTGCGTTTTGCAAAACCACCATCCGTCGCCGTTAATACAAATTTAGCCGAAGATAAATCAGTAATTGCGGCCATGGTTAATAGTTGATCATTGGATCTAAATTTCATACCAATAACGCCAGACGTCGATCGGCCCATTGATCTGATTGATTCTTCTGAAGTTGCAAAGCGAAGGGACATGCCATTTTTTGAAACCAACAAGAGTTCATCTTTATCGCTAACTAGCGCCGCTGAAACTACTTCATCGCCCTCTTTAAGATTAATTGCAATTAATCCGCCAGAACGCGGTGAATCGTATTCAAGCAAAGGTGACTTCTTAACTATGCCGCCACGGGTTGCGATTGCCAAGTATGGATGTGATTCATAGTTCTTGACCGCAATAACTTGTGCAATTGATTCATCTGGCTTAAAGGCCAAAAGGTTTGCCACGTGTTGACCACGAGCATCGCGACCGGCATCAGGAAGTTCGTGAACCTTGGCCCGATAAACCCGACCCTTATTGGTGAAGAAAAGCAACCAATCATGGGTTGAGGCAACGAAGAAGTGTTCAACTAAATCATCTTGCTTTAGCGCAGCGCCCTTAACTCCCTTGCCGCCGCGACGTTGTGATCGATAGAGATCGGCCTTGGTGCGCTTGGAATAACCGGTCTTAGTAATAGTTACGACAACATCTTGTTCAGGAATTAAATCTTCAACCGAAAGATCGTTATCGGCTGCGATTATTTGAGTACGACGTTCGTTGCCATATTTGGCAGTTAACTCTTGTAATTCAACTTTAATAATCTCTCTTTGCTTAGCCTCAGAAGCCAAAATGGTATTTAGTTCGGTGATCTCGGCCATCAAGCCTTCGTATTCATCGTTGATCTTCTGTCGTTCTAACGCAGCAATACGACGCAACTGCATATCCAAAATTGCATTTGCTTGAATCTCATCAACATCCAAGAGTTTCATCAAACCGGTACGGGCTTCTTCCGGTGTTTTTGATGCGCGGATCAGCGCAATAACGGCATCTAAGGCATCTAGCGCCTTTAGATAGCCACGCAGAATATGCGCGCGCTTTTCGCGTTCAACTAGGCGGTACTTGGTGCGGCGAACAATTACTTCAACTTGGTGCTCGATGTAATAACGGATGAACTCGTCAATGCGCAGAGTTCTAGGGACGCCATCGACTAGCGCCAACATATTTGCACCAAAGGAATCTTGTAATTGGGTCTGCTTGTAAAGGTTATTTAAGACCACCTTAGGAGTGGCATCGTTGCGAAGAACAATTACCAATCTTTGACCAAGGCGCTCGTTACCTTCATCGCGCACATCAGCGATGCCCTTGATTTTTCCATCTTTAACTAATTCGGCAATCTTTAGCGCCAAGTTATCTGGGTTCACTTGATATGGAAGTTCTGTAACTACCAAACATGTGCGCTTATTTATTTCTTCAATCTCGACAACTGCGCGCATAATGATTGATCCGCGGCCAGTTCGGTAAGCATCTTCAATTCCCTTGCGGCCTACAATCAGAGCTTTGGTTGGGAAATCTGGACCTTTAACAATTGTTAAAAGCTTCTCTAATAAATCTTTTGGATCTGCATCAGGATTCTCTAACGCCCAGACAACACCTTCAACAACCTCATTTAAATTGTGTGGCGGAATATTTGTTGCCATACCAACGGCAATTCCGGCAGAACCGTTAACTAAAAGATTTGGAAAACGTGAAGGTAAAACAACTGGCTCTTGCGATCTTCCGTCGTAATTGGAAATGAAATCAACGGTATCTTCATCGATATCGCGCATCATCTCCATAGCGAGCGGCGCTAGCTTTGCTTCGGTATAACGCATCGCTGCAGCAGGATCATTACCTGGTGAACCAAAGTTTCCGTTTCCATCAATCAATGGATAACGAAGTGACCAGAACTGAGCTAAGCGAACAACAGCATCGTAAATAGCGGTGTCACCATGAGGGTGGTAATTACCCATGACATCACCGACGATGCGAGAAGATTTGTAGTAACCCTTATCTGGACGATAGCCCGCGTCGTACATTGCATAAAGAACCCGGCGATGCACTGGCTTTAAACCATCGCGAATATCTGGAAGTGCTCGGCCAACAATGACCGACATTGCATAATCTAAATAAGAGCGCGCCATCTCCACTTGGAGATCGACAGATTCGATTCGATCGTGTGGGAGTGTCTTATCCTCATTCATATTCTCAGCCATTAGATATCCAAGAACCTAACGTCTTTAGCATTACGCTGAATAAAGTTTCGGCGAAGTTCAACATCTTCACCCATTAATACCGAGAAGAGATCATCAGCCGCGGCAGCATCCTCAAGAGTTACTTGAATTAGAACGCGGTGTGCCGGATCCATTGTTGTATCCCAGAGTTCTTTAGCCGGCATTTCACCTAAGCCTTTGAAGCGCTGAATTCCATCATCCTTTGGTAGGCGCTTTCCAGCGTCAAGACCGATTTGAATAAAGCCATCACGTTCGCGATCAGAGAAGGCATATTGAACAGCTTCTTTGCCGCCCCACTTCAATTTATAAAGCGGTGGTTGGGCCAGATAAACAAAGCCATTTTCGATCAATGGACGCATGAATCTAAAGAGCAAGGTAAGAAGAAGGGTGCGAATATGTTGTCCGTCAACATCAGCATCGGCCATCAAAATAATCTTGTGGTAACGCAGCTTTGCTAAATCAAAATCATCGTGAATGCCAGTACCGAGTGCAGTAATTAAGGATTGAACTTCATTATTTTGAAGGACGCGATCGATACGTGCTTTTTCAACATTTAAAATTTTTCCACGAATTGGGAGCACTGCTTGATATCTAGAATCGCGACCGCCCTTGGTAGAACCACCGGCAGAGTCACCTTCAACGATATATAGCTCGCACTTTTCTGGTTCAGTCCATTGGCAATCCGCCAACTTTCCTGGCATGCCTCTGCCTTCTAATAAACCTTTTCGATTTCTAGAAAGATCGCGCGCTTTTCTTGCAGCAACTCGCGCAGCTGCTGCATCAATACTCTTTCGAACAATATCTTTTCCTTCGGCTGGATTTTTTTCAAACCATTCCGTCAATGCATCGTTCATTGATTTTTGGGTAAAAGATTTAGCTTCGGTGTTGCCAAGTTTGGTCTTGGTCTGACCTTCAAATTGTGGTTCGCCGATTTTGATTGAAACAATCGCGGTCAATCCTTCGCGAATATCATCACCAGTTAAACGATCTTCCTTTTTGCGAATAAATCCCCACTCTTCGCCAAACTTATTTACAACAGATGTAAGTGCGGTTCGGAAACCTTCTTCGTGGGTTCCACCTTCGTGGGTGTGAATCGTGTTTGCAAAGGTGTAGACCGATTCGGCAAAGCCGGTATTCCACTGCATCGCAACTTCAAGGCTCATCTTGTGCTTTGGATCTTCGTTAGTGAAAGCAATGATTGATTTGTGTTGTTCGCCCTTAGATTGATTTAGGTGCTTAACAAAATCAATGATGCCGCCTTCGTAGTGATAGCGAACAAATAGTTGTTCACCTTTCTCATCCACGTGGCCAGGGCGTTCATCTTTTAAGGTGAGGATTAAGCCCTTATTTAAAAAGGCCATTTCGCGAAAACGTGTTGATAAAGTTTCAAATGAAAAGTCTGTGGTTTCAAAGATTTCTCTTGATGGCCAGAAAGTAACGGTGGTTCCAAGATCGCTGGTTGGTTCACCTTTGCGCACTGGCTTTTGTGGGACTCCCAATTTATATTCTTGGTACCAGTGAAAGCCATCGCGCTTAACTTCAATTGCTAAATCAGTACTAAGGGCATTAACAACTGAGATGCCTACGCCATGCAAGCCACCGGAAACTGAATAGCCGCCGTCACCAAACTTTCCACCGGCGTGCAAAACGGTGAGAACAACTTCTAGTGCCGGCTTCTTTTCAACCGGGTGAATATCTACTGGGATACCGCGGCCGTTATCTACAACTTTTAAGCCACCATCGGCGAGCAAAGTAATATTGATTTCGCTGCAATATCCGGCAAGAGCTTCATCGACGGAGTTATCTACAACTTCATAAACACAGTGGTGAAGTCCGCGTTCGCCGGTAGAGCCGATATACATGCCGGGACGTTTACGAACCGCATCGAGTCCCTCGAGGACGGTGATATTGGAGGCGTCATAACTCTGCTCAGCCATCAATAAAACACCCCCTATAAAAGTGGAAAACCCCTGCAGAACCGATTCTGCGCCGTTTTCACGACTTGTAAGGGCTTCATCCTAGTCACTTCAGGGGTAGGTAACCAATGAATTCGGGGCTTGTGGGGATAAATGGCAGGGTTTTGGCACCTAGCCGTAGGTATCTCTAGGACCGCGTGCATTCTTAATCGTACGCAGGCCCTTCTTCCAACTTGGTGCATTTGGTCCCAGGATTCGAAGACTCTCCACCAAGGCGCCCGGGGCTGAATTGGAAATTGTCTTTATCAATTCATCGCGCATGATCTCAAGCTGAGTTGCCCATGCCGTCGATTTAGTTTGAATCGTCAATTCGCCATCTACCAAAGCAATAGGAGTTGAGTGCGTTGCTAAATCATCACCAACAATTTTATTCCAGTCGGTAAAAATATTTCCTTCAGCTAAACCCTGCCGCCAATCTCGCTTAACAATCAATTCACCTAAGACATCGCTAAATTTTTGTGGGTCATCAATTTTAACTCTTTCTTCATCAACGCTATGGGATCGATTTCGTCTTGGTTGATTGCGAAATGCTTTATAAAGTTCGCGTGCTAAATCTCTGGCCATTAGTTATCAACCTTCGTGACACTTCCAGATTTAACTTGATATCTAGTTCCATTTAATTCTTTTGGTAGATCATTTTCCACCGCAACTGTTATTAGCGTCTGTTCAGCGCTCTTGGCCAAATTAATTAAATGGATTCTTCGTTCTTCATCTAATTCCGAAAAAACATCATCCAGAATAAGAATCGGCTTTAACCCATCCTCTTCTAATAATTTGTAAGTCGCCAATTTTAAACTTAACGCGATCGACCAAGATTCTCCGTGGCTGGCGTAACCTTTAACTAAATGATTGCCTAAATTTAATAACAAGTCATCGCGGTGGGGTCCGGTAAGAGTTAAACCTCTTTCGATTTCCGCGCTCCTTGTCTCTTTCATGCGCGCGAGTATCTTCTCGGTATTGCTCTTTGGATCAAGGGAGGGATCATCGATACTTGATTTGTATTTGATAAAGGCTGACTTCTCAGATGAGATATCTGAATAAATGTTTTGAAATATTGGTTCAAAGTTACTTAAGGCCAATAAACGCGCTGCAATTATTTCACCGCCAAAATTTGCAACCTGCTCATCCCACGCAGCCAATGAATCTGTACTAGCCCGCGATTTTAAAAGTGAGTTTCGCTGTCTTACCGCGCGCTCATAGTCAGAGATGACGCCAGCCATTCGCGGGGATCTAAGAATTAAAAGTTGGTCGATAAATTTGCGCCGTTCAGAAGGGTCTCCGCGTACTAGATCTAGATCTTCTGGAGAAAAATAGATCGCTTGAACAATGCCAAACAATTCTTTCTGGCTGCGTACTGGATTTTGATTTATCCGAGCCCGGTTAGCTTTCTCGGCGTTGATCTCTAACTCAACCAACACTTCACGATCTGGCAATTGTGTCTTTGCTCGGACATAAGCCGAGTTATTCCCCAGTTGTACTAACGGGGCATCGCCGGAAACCCGGTGTGAATTTAAGAAAGATAGATACAGGATGGATTCGATGATGTTGGTCTTACCCTCGCCATTGCGCCCAATAAAAATGTTGATTCCTGGGTTTAGGGCAAGCTCTAAACTTTTATAAGATCTAAATGTTGAGAGCGATAAGTGAGAGATGAACACTTTTGATAATTATTAAGAGGTGTATCGCATTGGCATTAGTAAATACTTATAACTCGTGTTTACCGCGCCATCAGCTTCCGACTTTCCAGATAAGACCGCTGGCTTTTTATCGCCAGTAAATGCAATGTGAACAAATTGGGAGTTGATCGCTTGGAGACCATCGGTTAGGAAAGTTGGGTTGAAGGCGATATTGATCTCTTCACCTGTGTAACTAATATCCAAATTTTCGGTTGCTTGTGCGTCATCGCCGGCGCCAGCTTCTAGGCGCAAATTATCTTTTGAAAAGGATAAGCGAAGTGGAACAGTCTTATCTGTTACTAACGCTACGCGGCGCACTGAATCCATTAAGGGAGCAACTTCAATTACAGCCTCTGCTGTTGATTCTGAAGGTAGGAGGTGTCTAAATGGCGGGAAGGTTCCGTCTAGTGTTCTAGACGTCATGGTCTTTTGTTCTGAAACAAAACCGACCAACTTCTCATTTGTGTTTGCCGCGGATAGCGCGAAGGTTAATTTATTGCTTCCAACTAATGATTTAGCGGCATCAGAAAGTGTGCGTGCTCTAATCAGTGTTGTTGTTTCTAAATTAGCATCTTTTGGTTGCCAAGTAATTTCTTTTACAGCCAAGCGATAGCGATCGGTTGCTGCGAGAGTGATTGTGTTTTTATTAATTTCAATATGAACGCCAGTAAGAGTTGGGAGGGAATCATCTTTGCCGGCGGCAATTGCTACCTGTCCTACTGATGTTGCAAAGGTATCGCTATCAATCTCTCCAGCTGATTCTGGAAGAGTTGGAAGTTGTGGGTATTCATTTACTGGAAGAGTTGGGAGAGTAAATTTTGCGCTTCCGGCAGTTACTAAAACCCTTGAACCATCTAACACAAAGGAGATGGGCTTGGCTGGAAGGGATCTAGCAATTTCAGCTAACAATCTTCCAGGAACTAAAACAATTCCCTTTTCTGAAATATCGGCGCTGATGACAGCTTTTGTTGAAGTTTCTAAATCTGATCCAGTTAGTGTTATTTGATCTGCGACTTCTAATTTAATTCCAAGAAGGGCTGTTTGAATCGGTCTAGATGAAAGGCTGCGGGCAACCCAATTAACAGCATCGATTAGTGGTTCTCTATCGACAATAAACTTCATATCTCTATCTTCCCCTCATTAGGCCAGATTAAGAAACCCACACAGGTTCGCTAATCCCCAACCATTATCTTTATATATAAGTATTCGTAGTAACTAGCCTGGATTTGTGTGGAAAACCAGTAAAAGTGCTGGTCATAAGCGAGGATTTATGTAAATGGGGGCTGTGGGTAGCCTTGGGATAACCCAAATTAACTTTTACGAAAGCCACCTTAACCACACCCCATCCAAAACAATCCACAGTTATCCACAAGTTACCCCCAGGTTGGGGGCAACCTTTTACACAATTTTTAAGCTTTTAAAATCAGGCGCTCTTAGCCTGAAGCTTGATCCGGTTGGTCAATTCAGTGACCTGGTTATAGATCGAACGGCGTTCGGCCATGAGCTGACGGATTTTCCGGTCGGCATGCATAACGGTCGTATGGTCACGGCCCCCAAAAGTCTGGCCGATCTTTGGAAGTGAAAGTTCGGTCAATTCGCGGCAGAGATACATCGCAATCTGCCGGGCGTTAACTAGAACTCGAGAACGTGATGTTCCACAGAGATCATCCACTGTTAATGAGAAGTAGGTAGCGGTCTGAGCCATGATGGTTGCGGCGGTAATTTCTGGGCCTCCAACATCTGGAATTAAATCCTTGAGAACAATCTCAGCTAAACCTAAATCAACACCTTGGCGATTTAGTGATGCGAAAGCAGTAACGCGAATTAACGCCCCTTCTAATTCCCGGATGTTGGAAGAAATTTTGCTGGCGATGTATTCAAGAACATCATCAGGTGCATTCAACTTATCTTGCGCCGCCTTCTTTCGAAGAATAGCAATACGAGTCTCCAATTCTGGTGGCTGAATATCGGTAATCAGACCCCACTCAAATCGAGAACGCAAGCGATCTTCTAGAGTTGTTAATTGCTTTGGTGGGCGGTCACTTGAAATAACAATCTGCTTATTGGCGTTGTATAAAGTATTGAAGGTATGGAAGAACTCTTCCTGGGTTCGTTCTTTATTTTCTAAGAACTGAATATCGTCAACTAACAAGACATCTAGATCACGATATCTACGCTGAAAAACCGAGGCTTTATCGTCACGAATCGAGTTAATGAAATCGTTTGTGAATTCTTCAGATGATACATAGCGAACTCGAACCCCACCATAAAGCTCTTTGGCATAGGCACCAATCGCATGAAGTAAGTGAGTTTTTCCAAGTCCCGATTCACCATAAATAAATAGCGGGTTGTAGGCCTTTGCTGGGGCTTCAGCTACAGCTACAGCTGCTGCATGCGCGAATCGATTTGAGGCACCAATGACAAAAGTTTCAAAGATATAGCGCGGATTTAATTGGGATGGCTCGCTTGAGGCATTTTCATTTCCCTGTCTACCAGTTCCGCTCTTAGGTTGTGTTTCAACAATCTGTTCTACAATCGGCTCGTCGATTAATTCTTCCGCCGAGGTTTCAGTAACAGTTACGGCGATACTGATCTTCTGATCAAATTTCGTTGATAGCGCTTCGTTTAAAACGGCGCGAAGTCGACTCTCTAAAACATCCTTCGCAAATTCATTCGGGGCAGAAAGTAAGAGGTTGGAACCGGATTCATTTTGAATCAGACCTAGAGGCTTGGTCAGTGCGAGGAAGGCTCGGTGCTGGGGCGATTCGACCGCGACCTCATCGATGACGCTTGACCAAAGGCTGGTCAGATCTGCGACCTCTAGAAGTGCCATGTAATCCCCTTATCCACAAAGTTATCCACAGCCTGTGGTCTAAACCAATCCTTGAGCCTTTTCAGGGCCAAAAAACAGGGCTGATCTGTGGATAGAGGGCGAAAGTAGGGGTATCTGAGAGAAAAAGCAAGTGGTTATCCACAAAATTGCCCCTCCTGTAGGAGCCCGGTGGAAAGTGAGTTTGACCCTTATCAACAGGTGGCCGTACCGTTAGCCCCTGATCCAAGCTGTGGCCCCGCAAGGGGGAAATGCCAAAGTTTTCAACCGCTTTTTAACTAGAGGATTTATAGGAGTTTGAAATGACCAAGCGCACCTTCCAACCTAATAATCGTAAGCGCGCCAAGAAGCATGGCTTTCGCGCACGCATGGCAACACGTGGCGGTCGCGCAGTTCTGGCTTCACGCCGCTCCAAGGGTCGCGCACGCATCTCTGCTTAATTAAGCCAACTCGTGCTTCCAGCAAAGAACAGACTGCGCACAAGTAAAGAATTCGCTCAAACTACAAAGACTGGTTTACGAGCAACTTCAAATTCACTTGTCCTCTATCTTCAAACCTCAAACGAACTAACCGAGCCTAAAATCGGCCTGATCGTAAATAAGTCGGTCGGCGGATCGGTTGTGCGCCACCGGGTCTCACGTCAACTTCGCCACCTAATCTCCGAGCAACTTAGCGCCCTTCCAAGAAATAGTTATCTAGTTATTCGTGTGCTTCGGATGCAGAGCGACTACAAGAGTGAACTTACAAAATTAGTTGAAAAATTAAGCACGGGCCAATTGGCGGCTTCTAAATGAAGAAGTTAATTACTGCGCCGATTAAGTTTTATCAAAAATGGATCTCTCCTAGTTTTGCACCAAAGTGCAAGTACTACCCAAGCTGTTCGCAATATGCAGTAGATGCAATATCTGAATATGGATTTAAGGGAATTGCCCTTTCCATCTGGCGCCTAGTTCGTTGTAATCCGTGGTCACATGGCGGCGTTGATTATGTGAAGCCTAGATCCGACCTAAAAACCCAATTTAATGAAAGCCATAAGAACCATAAGAACCATAAGAACCATAAAAACCTAGCGGGAGTAACTAAATGAGCACGATCCTAAACCCCTTGTATTACGCCGTTTCTTGGGTGATCGTTACCTTTCACTCAATTCTCGGTTTTCTAGTTGGCAAGAACTCACATGAGAGTTTTAAGTGGTCGGCCTCTATCATTGGGCTCGTTGTTTTAATTCGAATCATTTTGATTCCACTCTTTGTAAAGCAGATCAAGAGCCAGCGAGCTTTAACTGCGCTACAACCAAAGATGAAAGAGATTCAAAAGCGCTACAAGGATGATCGCCAGAAGCAATCAGAAGAAATGATGAAGCTTTATCGCGAACATAAAACAAACCCACTTGCCTCTTGTTTCCCAATCCTTGCGCAAGCACCAATCTTCTTCGCACTATTTACGGTACTTAACGGAATTGCAAAGAATCATCCGCATGGACTTCTTAAGGGCGCACATTTGATTTCAGCCCAACAAGCTAAGTTCTTTGGCGCTAATCTTTCAAGCTCTTTCTTAAGTACTCACACTGATACCCAGACAAAGATCGTTACCGTTCTATTGATTTTATTTATGTCAGCAACCACATTTACAACCCAACGCCAGTTAATGGTTAAGGGAATGCCAAAGATGGATGCATCAAATAACATGATGCTGCAACAACAGAAAATCATGTTGTATGTATTTCCAGTTATCTTTGCGGTTTCCGGAGTTAACTTCCCTGTTGGTGTTTTGATTTATTGGTCAACGACAAATCTCTGGACACTCGGCCAACAGTTTTATGTAATTAAAAGAAATCCAACACCGGGCTCACCGGCATATGAAGAGTTACAAGCAAAGCGCGCGGCAAAGGGTTTAACAAATCCGCCAGCAGCTAGTGCGGGTTCAACTGAAATTTCTGATTCGGCTAATAACGGGGCGAATAAGGAAAGTGGCGAGAACGGCTCTGCGACCCGGCAGAGACAACAGCCAAAAAAGAAGAAGAAAAAGTAGCTTTTAAATAAGGACGAAAACGCATAATCGGTACAAAAAGTATTAATCACCTAAAAATATGAACTGAGGAGTGAAAATGAGCGAAGTAAGCGAGAAGGTTGTCGAGAAGAAGTCCCTAGTTGCCCGTCTTGAAGAAGAGGGAGATGTCGCAGCTGATTACCTTGAGGCGCTTTTAGATATCGCAGATCTAGATGGAGATATTGATATCGATGTTGAAAATGATCGCGCATCACTAGCTATCGCTGGCGGAAAGCTAGGTCACCTAGTAGGAGAACGCGGAGAGGTACTTGACGCACTCCAAGAGCTGACTCGCTTAGCAGTACAGACCTCCCTAGGAGAACGTTCACGCTTGATGCTTGATATTGATAACTTCCGTAGTGATAAGAAAGAGGAGCTAACCAAGCTGGCCCACGAAGTGGCGCAAGAAGTTAAATCTTCCGGCGAATCAGTGAAGCTCCGTCCAATGAATGCCTTCGAACGTAAGGTCATCCATGACACGATCCAAGAGATCGGCCTAACCAGTGAATCCGAGGGCGAAGACCCAAATCGCTGCGTTGTTGTTCTTCCTGAATAACTAGCCCCTCCATGAGCGTTTCACGTGAAACTCTTCTCGCTACCTATTTTGGGCAGCGCAAGGATGAGATTTCACGTTATGCCGAAATCCTAGGTAGCTGGGGTATCGAGCGTGGGCTAATCGGGCCAAAAGAGGGCGAGCGCATCTGGGATCGCCACATCGCTAATTGCATTCCAGTGACCACTCTGATTGCCGAAGGTGCCTCAGTTATAGATATTGGTTCTGGGGCGGGTCTTCCGGGCATAGTTATCGCCTTGGCCAGACCTGATTTGAAGGTCACCTTGTTAGAACCCCTCCAACGCCGGGTAGATTTCCTTGAAGAGGTTAAGGTCGAACTTGGGCTGGAATTAACCATCAGACGAGGGCGAGCAGATTCATTTAAGGGCTCCTTTCAGGTAGTTACCGCCAGAGCAGTTGCCCCACTTCCTAAATTGGCGACGATCTCTTGGCATCTAGTGGCTCCAGGAGGTTCCCTTCTGGCCATGAAGGGGGAGTCAGCTGCGGCTGAGCTTGAGTTGGCAAAGGCCGAATCACCAAAAATCTTCAAAAAGGTAGCAAAATCGCAGGTTCATGAGATCACCTTGGGCGAGCTTGAGCTAGCGCGGGTAGTTGAACTCCAAAAGGCTGGTTAGATACTCCACGTGGATGATTCACGTGAAACAATTTCTGGGCAAATGACCGAGAAGAAGGTTATTGGCATTCGCCGCCTTAAAGAGCCGATGCCTACTCCGCTTAAGACCAGAGTCTTCACCGTAGCTAATCAAAAGGGTGGGGTTGGAAAGACCACTACCGCTGTAAATATTGCAGCAGCCCTTGCTATGGGCGGCCTAAAGGTTTTAGTCATAGACCTAGATCCACAAGGCAATGCCTGTACCGCTCTGGGAATTGATCGCGATGAACTTCCCGGCATGTATGAGGTACTTGTAAATGACCTCCCATTTTCAGAGGTAGTAACAAAGGTCTCCGGATTCCCGCACTTGGAGTGCGCACCGGCCGATATTTCCTTAGCCGGGGCAGAGATAAATATGGTCTCATTCGTCTCCCGCGAAGGAAGGTTGAAATTAGCTTTAGATAAATTTTTAGCCCAACGCGAAGCAAGTGGCGCTCGCATCGATTACGTTTTAATTGATTGCCCACCAAGCTTGGGGCTCTTAACAGTTAATGCACTTACTGCAGCACAAGAGGTATTAGTACCAATTCAATGCGAGTACTACTCACTTGAAGGTTTAACACTTTTACTGCAAACGCTTACACAAGTACAGAAGATGTTAAATCAAACAGTTCATATCTCAACAATTGTTTTAACAATGTTTGATTCTAGAACTCGACTTGCAAATGATGTTGCAAATAGCGTCCGTCAACATTTCCCAAATGAGTTAATTGATATTCCAATTCCGCGTGCAGTACGAGTCTCTGAGGCACCATCTTTTAATCAAACAGTAATGACTTACGATGCGGCATCGCCCGGCGCAGTCGCATACATGGGAGTTGCTCGTGAGATTGCTTTAAGAGGTTCAAGAGAACCAGGGAATAACAACTTAAACAACGGAGCAAATAGCGCATGAGTACTCGCAAAGGTGGACTTGGTAAAGGTTTAGATTCACTTATCCCAACCGCGATTGTTAATAATGCAGGTGTAACCGTTGCAGATCGCAATGAAGTTGATATTAATTCCATAGAACCAAATCCAAAACAACCACGTACTATTTTTGATACCGATGCGTTAAATGAATTATCAGCATCGATTAAAGAAGTTGGTTTGCTACAGCCACCAGTTGTTCGTGCAATGGGTAATGGCAAATATGAATTGATTATGGGTGAACGTCGATTGCGCGCATCGAAGTTGGCCGGCTTAAAAACAATTCCAGTAATAATTCGTGCCACACCGGATAGCGAATTACTTCGCGAAGCGCTTCTTGAAAATATTCAGCGTTCGCAATTAAATCCACTAGAAGAGGGCGCTGCCTATCAAAATCTATTAAATGATTTTGGCTATACCCATGATGAGTTGGCGGCAAAGATTGGTAAATCAAGACCGGCCATCACCAATACTCTTCGACTTTTAAATCTTCCAGCAGGTGTACAACGTCGTGTTGCAGCCGGAGTTTTATCGGCAGGACATGCCAGAGCTTTACTAACTCTGGTAGATGAGAAAGAGATTGAGAAGTTAGCTAATCGAATCGTTGCTGAGGGTTTAAGTGTTCGTGCAACTGAAGAGATCGTTGCTACCTCAACTCAAAATACAAAGAGCGAAAAACCAAAGCAGATTAAGGCTATTTCGCCCGAGCTTAAAGAATTGGCGGAAATGCTTTCAGATAAGTTGGATACGCGGGTAACAATTGAGTTGGGCCAACAAAAGGGCAAAATAACAATTGAAATCGCTGACTTTTCAGATGCCAAGCGAGTGGCAGCTGCGATTAATAAGGGTTAATTAATACCGCGAAGGGTCATCTCATTTGCGATAACCGCACCGAGTGACTTAATGCCTTCACGAATTCGTTCTGGGCTTGGGTAGCAATAGGAAAGTCGCATCGACCAACTCCCAAAACCATCTGCGTAAAAAGCGGTACCTGGAACATATGCGACCTTAGCGACGATCGCTTTTGGCATAAGCGCCTTGGTATCAATCTCCGGAGGCAGGGTTACCCAAACATAGAAGCCGCCACCGGGTTTAGTCCAAGTAGCGCCCTTTGGAAAATGTTGGTCCAGTGATTCCAACATCGCATCACGACGGTCCTTATACAACTTGGTAAAGGATGCGATCTGATCGCGCCATGGTTGGTCAGAGAGATAACTAGAGATTGCAAGTTGTGTGAAATTTGATGGGCAGAGAATTGATGATTCGCTAGCAATAACTAACTTCTCTTTTAGCGATTGTGGCACAAGGGCCCAACCAACTCGGAATCCTGGTGCAATCGTTTTAGAGAACGAACCCAAGTAAATTACATTTTCAGAATCTTCTGCACGCATCGCATTTGGCGATGGCTTATCAAAGCCAAGAAGTCCATATGGATTATCTTCGACCACAAAAATTTCTGCTTTGCGACAGATCTCCAAGATCTCAGTGCGGCGATCTGGCGAAAGTAAAACACCAGCTGGATTTTGGTAATTTGGAATTAAATATAAGAACTTAATCTTTCGACCAGCAGCCCTTGTAGTTTCAATCGCTTCGCGAAGTGCTTGCGGGATTAGGCCATCGTTATCCATTGCAACGTGAACAACCTGCGCTTCGTACTGCGAGAAGGTGCCAAGCGCGCCAACATATGATGGAGCTTCAACCAAAACCACATCACCTGGATCGATAAAAATTCTGGAGATTAAATCAAGGGCTTGCTGCGAACCGGTTGTAACAATTACATCATCGGGATGGGCGCGAACACCTTCAAGTGCCATAACATCGCAGATTTGTTCGCGAAGTTTTGGATGGCCTTGACCACTGCCATATTGCAAAGCTTCCTGGCCATGTTCGGCGACTAACTTCTGGGCTACTGATGCCATCATCTCCATGGGAAAGGCGGAGAGATTTGGCATGCCACCAGCCAATGAAACGATATCTGGGCGAGAGGCAACTGCGAAGAGAGATCTAATTTCACTTGGCTTCATCATCGCGGCGCGATGGGCAAACCTCTGGGTTAAATTCTGAGGCGCACCAGTATGAATTCGAGTTAGATCACCGCTCATCTGAGAATCTTCCCACAAGTAAGGCGGAGTTGGTTGCGGGATTAATCCTTACGAATTCCGGCGCGACGCAAGTCAGAGATTCGTAGCGTTCCGGTCTTGGCATCATTTTCCGCCGATAAATAAAGGCGTTGGATCGCAATCGCAATTGATTCAACAACGGTCTCTCTAAAAGTTAAATCGGCCAACCGCTTTTGATCCCCGGGATTTGAGAGATAGCCAAGGTCAATTCGAACTGCTGGCGCCTTGGTTAGCCGCAATAAGTCCCAAGTCTTGGAATGGGTTCGGCAATTTAGGAGATCGGTACGAGCGGTGATCTCGCGTTGCACCAGAGTGGCAAATCTTTCACCAACAACGGAATGAACTCCATGTAATTCACTTCCGTAATAATAAGTTGCAACGCCATGTGCTGACTCATTTTTGTAATTATCAGTATGTAATGAGATAAAAAGATCGGCAGCTGATTTATTTGCCAAATTAATTCGATCTATATCAGATGGGTTATTTGCCACGCTACGTGTTAGAAAGACCGTAACGCCAAGGGCAATCAATCGACCCTCTAAACGTTGGGCAATATCAAATGCGATTTCGCGATCGGAGTTATCTGCACTTGGATCAATCACAACAACTTTGTTGGCAAGTGCCGGACCACGAACCGCCCGGTGCGCGCTATCGCGAAGTGCAACTGGTGAGCCACCCGAGACGGTCTTAACTAAGCGCATAAGTGACATGATTGTTGCCGGACCGCAATTGCCATCAGTTTTCTCGCCAACGCTCTTTTGAAATTCCTTTACTGCGCCTTCGGTGCGGGGGCCATAAATTCCATCAGCTTTTCCGCAATCAAAGCCCATCTCAATTAAACGAGTCTGCAAAGTTGCGACATCATCGCCGCGCATTAATTTCTGCGGATTTAGAAGCAGAACCCGATCACCGAGTTTCCATCTAGCTTCTTCCAAGGCAACCAGTGTGTTCTCATTTATCTCGCCAGAGATAACAAGTCCACGTTCTTGCTGAAATGCCTTTAGGGCATCAACGGCCAGCGAATTTAGTTCGGGGGTCGGGGATGTTAAAAAGCCCAGCCGAACTAAAGTATTAATTACCTGCGCAACAACATCGTTGCTCGCTGACATCATTTCGAAGTCAATTAATTTTATTTATAGGTAAGCAGCGAGTTCTTTAAGAAGTGCTGGTTTTGGCTTTGCACCAATTACCGTCTTAACAACTTCACCATTTACATAAACATTTAGAGTTGGAATAGAAGTAATTCCATACTTAATGGCAATCGCTGATTCTTCATCGGTGTTTAGCTTTACAACTTTGATCTTTCCGGCATATTCATCGGCGATCTGATCAAGGATTGGACCAACCGCGCGGCATGGGCCACACCATTCAGCCCAGAAATCAACTAACACTGGAGTGCTGCTCTTTAGAACAACTTCATCAAAAGTTGCGGTTGTAACTGGTTGTGCTGCGCTCATTTTTTCCTCTTTCTCTTCTCTTTTTAATTCTTTAATAATCTCTTATAAGTCTAGTGCCCGGCTAGAAAACGTTCAGCATCTAGCGCTGCCTGACAGCCGCTTCCGGCAGCAGTGATTGCTTGACGATAAGTGTGATCAACCAAGTCACCGCAGGCAAAGACACCGCTCTGATTTGTTCGAGTCGAACGACCTTCAACCTTCACATAACCTTCGCCATCTAAATCGATCTGACCAACAAGTAGTTCGCTTCGAGGTAGATGTCCAATCGCAACGAATAGTCCATCGAAAGCCTTTTCACTCTCTTCATTAGTCACAGTATTGCGAAGCTTTAATCCTTCAACTTTATCTGCACCAAGGACATCAATAACTTCGGTATTCCAAATAAATTCAATCTTTGGATTTGCCTTAGCGCGATCGACCATAATCTTGGAGGCGCGAAGGGAATCACGACGGTGAATTACATAAACCTTTGTAGCAAAGCGAGTTAAGAAGTTGGCCTCTTCCATCGCAGAATCGCCACCACCAACTACTGCTAAAACTTTCTCTCTAAAGAAGAAGCCATCGCAGGTAGCACACCAAGAAACGCCATGACCAGATAAGCGCTTCTCGTTTACTAACCCAATCTCTTTATAGGCAGATCCTGTTGCAAGAATTACTGATTTGGCGCGGAGTTTATTTCCAGAGCCATCTTCTAACTCTTTAATCTCGCCATCTAATTTCATCGAAACAATGTCATCGGTAATTAATTTTGTGCCAAAGCGTTCGGCTTGCTTTCGAAGTGATTCCATTAAATCTGGACCCATCACGCCAGTTGGGAAACCAGGGAAATTTTCTACTTCGGTGGTATTCATCAATGCGCCACCAGCGGTTACTGAGCCTTCATAAAGAATAGGTGCAAGCTCTGCACGTGCGGCATAAATAGCTGCGGTGTAACCAGCAGGGCCAGAACCGACAATTACCAACTCGTGGATTTCTTGCGAACTCATTTAACATTCCTTCGTTTCAATTTGTTAATCGGCAAAATCTCTAAAATATTGGTAATTTCTTCGACACCGGAAAACTTGGCAACAATTAAGTAACCAATCCCACCAATGGCTAGAACCAGAACCAAGCGCAGAGTATTCCCACCAGGAAGGTGGTTTTCTAGCAGCCACAACGGTATCGCTGGAATTAATGAAAGCACCGCTAACTTGCTATAAAAACCAAGAACTTCACCTAAGTGAACTCTGATAGAGAAGCGGCGAAGAAGTCGCACTGTGAGAATAGAACCGACGTAGTAGCTAATCGATAGCGCCCCAGCAAGGCCAACCGTCACCCACTTCGCAGGCAGAGCAAGTGCGAAAGCGATTGATGCCAAAGCCCCAACTAGGTTCATGAGCGCATTACTGACTACCTGAAGCTTTACATTTTCAAAGGCATTAAGGCCGCGAAGGGCGATCAAATTAAGGCTCATTGGAACTAGACCTAGGGCAAAGGCGCAGAGTACGTAACCTAGATAATCACCATCACTCTTTGAGATACCAAAGAAGAGCGTCTTAGTGATTAAGGGTCCAAAGAAGAGAAAGAAGATGGAGCTTGGAACAGTGATTGCGCCAACTAATCTCATCGCCTTTACTAATTGATCATGTACATCCAAGTATCGTTTCTCGTGAACAAATTTTGAGAGCGCCGGAAGTAAAGCGGTAACAACCGAGATGGTGATAATTGAATGTGGCAACATGAAGATCAAGAGCGCATTGTTATACGGAGTAAAACCAACACCAGTTTCGATTCCAGCCTTTAACGCCTTAACTGCGGCGCCCGTTGAAAGATTAACTGTTATCAAATAACTAACTTGCGAGATAGCAGCGAATAGCACCGTCCAACTAGCTAGGTGAAGAGATTTCTTAAGTTCGGGGTCGCGCCAATTAAAGCTCGGGCGAATCTTTATCTGGGTCTTGGCAAGTACCGGAATCAAGATAAGTGCTTGTGCAACATATCCAAGCGTCGTGCCAATGCCTAGCACTGCAATTTCACTTGCAGGAATTGTGCTTACGGTTGGTTTGGTGGCCATATGGAAATACCAACCAAAGACCACAATCGCAATTAGGTTATTTAATACCGGGGCCCACATCATTGGCCCAAATTTATTTTTAGCATTAGCAATCTGACTAAAGAGTGCGAAGAGTCCCATAAAAAATATTTGGGGCAGGCAGTAACGCATAAATAAAGTGGTTACATGAAATTCTGGGCGGCCGATGTAACTAGTCGCAAAGAGTCGTACCAATATCGGAGCAATCAAAACCGCGATTAATACTAGTGATCCTAAAAATACACAGGTGGCAGTAATGAGCTTTGAGATGAAGGCCGAACCACCATCTGGAGAATTAGTGGCTCGAACAATTTGTGGAACAAATACTGCTGTTAGCGCTCCGCCAATTAGTAAGTTATACAAGATATTTGGCATGGTGTTTGCGACATTGAAGGTATCGCCAAGCAATGTGGTGCCGAGTACTGCCACTAATAAAAGACCGCGGATTAATCCGGTAACTCTGGAAACAATTGTTCCGATCGCCATAACCGTTGAAGATTTAAGCAAGTGATTGGTATTCATTTATTTCTTTTTCTAATCCGACGCAGGCTTTGGACAACTGCCGAGAAGAATAAAATTATTGCAGCGCCGGTGGTAATCCAGGTAGCGATTGGATTGATTACGCGAAGCGTGAGTGGGTAAATCACTTCATCGCCGAAATAGTTCGAGTTTCCCGAATAAACACTCACCGAAAGGGAGCTACTGCCCGAGGTTAAAACTTGGACTGGAATTAGTACTTGTGCCTTGGAATTACCAGCAAGGTCAACAGGAGGAATTTGGCCAACCAAAACTTTTCCGTTTAAGGCGGTGATCTTTAAATTAACTCGGGCCTTTCCTGGAAAATCATTGATCACAGTTATTGGCAAGTTTTGCTTAGTTGATGAAATTGTAAAGCGGCCCGGAGCCAATCGGATCTGGTGCATTAGTGAGTTAGCAAAGGTCTCTAAATCATTCTCTAAAACAACGCGATTGACCTTGCTCAAATTGGCATTGAAAAGCTCTGCAATTCGAGAATTATTATTATCTAAAACTTTCGGATCTAAGTAACTAGCTGATGCTGCAATTGCGCTTTGGGCATCTTTAAATGCTTGGATACTTGAGGAAGTTAGGTGAAAGTATGAAGTGTCGAAATAGTCGGTCATAACTAGCGCCGGACGTTTAAAGAATTTACTCAAACGATCAACACCAACTGTTAAAAAATAACTGACATTGTGTGGTGAAAGGGTATGAACCCAATAGCGCGATGGATTTCCGTAAGGAAGTGCGTAAATGCTCTGTCCCTTAGTTACATTGCGAAGTTGGGCCAACCACAATTGCGCCTCCATTTTGCCAACGCCATCCTTGCCGGTAACTAATTTATAACCATCGGCCATCGCTGAAATATCATCAACTAATTGTGCATCTATATACCAAGCGCGATATCCCCTTGGTGGGGCATAAACCAATTGGCCTAGTCGGCCGTTGTAACTTATTAAATCAGAGAGCGAATCATCGATAAATTTTCCATCTAGCTGTCGGTGAGATGGTTCGGTGATTATTACAAGATTTGGTTCGGAAGCGTTTGCTGGAGTGACTAGTAATAGCGAGAAAAAAATTGTTATTAGCGCAATTAATTTCTTCACAGAGTTAACTCACCAGACTTGGCAATTAATTTCTTCTCATCTGGGTAAGCAAGTAAGGAAACGATCTCTTCTAGTGGAAACCAACCAACATCATCGACTTCTGTAATTTGTGGCGCGAGGTGGCCACCGGTCTCTTTAAATAAGAAGTGGTGAACTGTTTTATGGATTCGCTTGCCGCCGGCCATAAACCAAAAATCAATTACGCCAAGTTCACGGGCGATTTCACTTTCGATGCCAGTCTCTTCAGCAACTTCGCGAATCGCGGCTTGTTCTGGAGTCTCCCCGGCTTCAATGTGGCCCTTGGGAAGTGACCAAAGTAGGCGTTCGCGCTTTTGATCCTTTAGATCACGTCGCCCAATCAATAAACCCTTGGTTCCAGTTGAATCAATTACTAGTCCACCAGCGCTAACTTCATCTACCCGCTTTGCATAAACGCGTTTTGGTTTTTGCGCAGCGTTCTTGGGCGATGTGGATTTCTCAGCTGGCGATTGATTATTTGCAGCAGAATTATTTGAATTAAGTGCGGCCGGGCCTTTCGGACGACGTCTACGACGCTTTTTCCGTTTAGCTTCGCCACCCGCACTAGGCGCCGTGGTCATAAGCCAAGGGTACTGCTCTAACCTTATGTATTGTGAAAGACCCACTTTCGATTGCCTCCGAGTTAGCAATCTCAACGCTAACAACCAGGGCCCCTATAGCAACCGAATTGGCGGCCAAGTTTTCGGCGGCTGGATTTAAGTTGGCCTTAGTAGGTGGCCCGGTACGCGATGCAATTCTTGGTCGACTTGGCAACGATTTAGATTTCACAACGGATGCCCGGCCTGATGCAACTAAAAAAATATTAGAGAAGTGGGCCGATGCCATTTGGGAGACCGGTCGAGAATTCGGAACAATTGCTGGAAAGCGCGGCGATGTAACAGTTGAAATTACGACTTATCGTTCTGAAAATTACGATCCAGAAAGTCGTAAACCAGAAGTTGCCTTTGGTGATTCGATAGCGGGAGATTTATTACGTCGCGATTTCACAGTAAATGCCATGGCTTTAGAGTTAACAACCACGCCCCCTACCTTTATTGATTTATTTGATGGTGTTGGGGATTTAGCAAAGCAGATAATTAGAACACCTGGAAAGCCAGAAGATTCTTTCTCGGATGATCCACTGCGCATGATGCGCGCCGCAAGGTTTATTTCACAATTAAATTTTTCAGTTGATCCGGCGGTTGCAACGGCAATTACAAATATGGCCGAGCGAATTAAAATTATTTCAGCCGAACGCATTCGCGATGAATTAACCAAGACTCTAATGTCGCAAAATCCACGCCTTGGTCTAACGCTATTGGTTGAGACTGGCTTAGCTAATTTCATCTTGCCAGAACTTCCAAAGTTAAAGTTAGAGATCGATGAACATCATCATCACAAAGATGTTTACGAACACACCTTAAAAGTTTTAGAACAAGCAATCGCATTAGAAGATCGCTTAGGTGGACCTAATTTAGTAATACGTCTTGCCGCTTTAATGCACGATATTGGTAAACCAAAGACCCGTGAATTAATTCCTGGCGGCGGCGTCTCCTTTCACCACCATGAAGTAGTCGGTGCTCGAATGACCAAGGAGCGGTTAAAGGCTCTGCGTTTTAGCAATGAAGAGATTGAAGATGTCTCAAAACTGGTCTTCTTGCATCTGCGCTTTCATGGTTATGGCACAGGTGAATGGACCGATTCTGCGGTACGGCGATATATCCGAGATGCCGAAAATTTATTAGTACATCTTCATGTTCTAACTAGAGCCGATTGCACAACTAGGAATCAGCGCAAGGCTGAGTTGCTTGCCAAAACTTACGATTCACTTGAAGAGCGAATTACAAAGTTAATGGAAGAGGAAGAACTTGAAAAAATTAGACCGGATCTAGATGGCCGGCAAATTATGGAAATTCTTAATCTTCGCCCATCGCCTTTAGTCGGAGCGGCCTACCAATATCTCCTTGATTTACGTATGGAACAAGGGCCACTTGGTGCGGAAAAGGCAAAAGAGGAATTACTTAATTGGTGGCGTGTGAATGCGCCGAAAAATTAGCTTTCTTTAAGAGCAGCGCACTTGTGATTAGATAAATAGCAGCGATTAAAAACTCTAATAATTTGGAGATGCCACTTTTTGGCAAAATCAGAGCGGCAAGTACTGCTCCCCCGACAATTGCACCGTTTACCGCAACATCGTAAAAGGCAAAGATTCGGCCACGATATTCATCTTTAATCTTGGTTTGCACCAGCGCATCATTTGTAACTTTTACGCTTTGACCAAACATTCCAACAAAGAATGCCGTAGTAATTAACATCGCCTCATTTGGATAAAAGGCAAAGATTATTAAGAATGGAATCGGTGCGATCAATGAGAATTTAATCCATTTATGCCTGCCATGTTTAATAACACCAAGAGGGCTTATAAAGGAGCCAAGTCCAATGCCCACACCCGCGATCGCTAAGGCAAAGGCAAAACCACGAAGCCCCGCATCAGGATTATTTGGAGGGTTGTAAGTATTTCGCTCAAGTAAGAGGCCAACCAAGGTGAGGGAGGTCAGGCCGCCTCGTTGAATCGCCGTAGCAAAAATTCCACGTAGGGCATCGCCATGACCTTTAAGAATGGTGAAACCTTCCAACATCTCTTTCCAACCCTTAATCTCAGTTGAAACTTCATGTTGCTGCGGGCCAATCTGCAACCGAGTTAATCTATTTGTTAAGAAGCTGGCTAATAGATAGCTGGCACTTGCCAAGAAAACCAGCGTTGCATCAGATGTATCACCGCCAAATGTATGATCCAAAATATTTTTAAATCCAATTCCAACACCGCCACCTATAACTACAAAGATGGTGCCACCGGTTACCGCTAATGCATTTGCCGTTATCAACTCATCGCGTTCGACAATAAGAGGTAAGCCAGCCGAAAGCCCAGCAAGAATTAAACGATTTATTCCAAAGGCAACCAAGACAAATAGCGTTAAGACTATTCCGGTTGAATGCGCTTTAAGAAGTATGGCAATAATTATTAAATCAACGGCACGAAAAATATTTGCAATAGCAACAATATTTCTACGACTAAAGCGATCTAAGAAGATCCCGGCGTATGGACCGATAAGTGAATAAGGAAGCAGGACAACGCTAAAAGCTAACGCGGCACTTACTGCACTGGGTTGACGTTCTGGGGAAAATAAAACAAATGAGGCGAGCGCCGATTGAAATAAGCCATCGGTAAATTGCCCAAGCCAGCGAATCTGTAGCAATTTGGCGAAGGGACTTTTTCGATGTACCGGCCAAGCAGGGATGCGCATAGCCAAAGCGTAATGAGTTACTTAGGTTTATCCTTCTCTATGTGTCTGTTGCTAAAAACGGGATGTGGTCTAAGCGCGATGAGATTGATTATTCACTCGATCGCCGTAACACCCTGCAAGCACTCTTTCGGGGAAGTGCATCTGCGATGGATGCCTGCGATGCCGATCCATATTTAAAGCGCGCCGCTAAACATCATGGCGATGCCACCACTCGCCCCTGCCCAATCTGCCGACGGGGTGAGATCCGCGAACTTCGTTACGTCTTTGGCGATCAACTTGGCCAATACTCCGGACGAATTAAGTCAGTCAAAGAATTGACCGAGATGCAGAGTGAATATGGCGAGTTCCGGGTTTACACGGTGGAGGTCTGCCTAGATTGCGATTGGAATCATTTAATTTACTCATATCTATTAGGTGATGGCCGCACCCGCAAGCCACCCCGTAAGGCACACACGCTGGAAGATGATGACTTTAAGCCTGATCGCAAAGTAAAGAGCTGGCACGTTCACGAACAAGTGCTTCGTGAGCAAGGGCGCAGCCGGTAACAGGTAGCCTTAACTTATGTTCGAGCGGCAAAAAGTAATTCGTTACACCGTCTTCACCGTCGGTATCGGATTCATTGTTGCCGTCCTTGGCTTTACCCTCGCCTTCTTTACAGTGAAAGTCCCAGATCCAAATGCCTTTGTTAATAGCCAATCCACCATCATTCAATATGCCGATGGCTCTGAGTTAGGTCGACTAGGTTCGGAAAATCGCACGATTGTTAAGTTGGCAAATATTCCACTTAGCGTTCGCCATGCAGTTATGGCGGCAGAAGACCGAAACTTTTATACCGAAAGCGCTATTAGTCCACTAGGTATTGCCCGCGCACTATTTAATGATCTACGCGGTGGTTCGCTGCAAGGTGGTTCAACGATCACCCAACAATATGCAAAGACCGCATTCTTAACTCAGCAACGAACAATTACGCGAAAAGTAAAAGAACTCGTAATTTCATTGAAGTTACAGAACATCATGTCGAAAGATCAGATCTTAGAAAATTACTTAAATACAATTTATTTTGGTCGCGGAAGTTATGGAATTGAAACCGCATCGGAAGTTTATTTCGGCCGCACGGTTGATCAATTAAATGTCTCCCAAGCAGCAGTGCTTGCCAGTATTTTGCGCTCGCCAGGTTATTACGACCCATCATATGGTGGTGGAAATATGAAGCGCCTGCAGGAACGTTGGCGTTATGTATTAGATGGAATGGTTAGCGCGCATTGGTTAAGTAAGCGAAGCGCAGATGCCGCCATCTTCCCAACACTTAAAGATCGGGTTCGCTCTGGAACTTTATCTGGACCAAAAGGTTATGTAGTTTCATGGGTTGTTCATGAATTAGGAAAACTTGGCTTCACTGAAGATCAATTGCAAACCGGTGGTTATGTAATTCGCACAACTTTGGAGAAGAAGAATCAAGAAGCAGCCGTTGATGCCGTTGATAAAGGAACTCCTAAAGGTGCGCCAGATAATTTAAGAATCGGCTTAGTCTCGATTCGTCCAGGAACTGGCGAGATTGTTGCAATGTATGGCGGACGTGATTATTTAGTTAGCCAATTAAATAGTGCGACTCAAGGAATTACCCAAGCCGGCTCTAGTTTTAAGCCATTTGCTTTGGTTGCCGCGCTAGAACAAGGTATCCCACTCTCCTCAACTTGGAATGGCGTCTCGCCACAAGTATTTGATGATGCTGGAAAACCATATCCAGTTTTCAATTATGGAAATGAACAATATAAAAATATTGATCTATTAACGGCGACCGCGCACTCTGTAAATACCATCTTCGTTCCACTTGGAATGAAGGCGGGCCCAGATAAAATTATTGATGTAGCTAGGCGTGCCGGTATCCCAACAACAGTAGCTATGATGCCAACTCCTTCAGTAACACTTGGTGTTGCTAGCCCCCATGTAATTGATCTGGCAGCTGCTTATGCCACTTTTGCCGCAAATGGAACTTATGCAAAACCATTTATCGTTAATGAAGTATTGGGCTCAAATAAAGGCGTTCTTTACCAATCTCAAATTCAAACGCAACAAGTCTTTCAACCAAATGTTATGGCTGATTTAACTCATGCTTTGCAACAAGTAGTGGCCTACGGAACCGGAACCGGAGCCGCCGTTGGAATTCAACAACCAATCGCCGGTAAGACCGGAACCACAACCGATAACGCATCTGCTTGGTTTAATGGTTACTCACCACAATTTGCAACCTCGATCGCACTCTTCCGCGATGATGCAACCCAATCGCTAAATGGAATCGGTGGCCTTAATTCGGTAACTGGTGGTTCCTTCCCAGCTCGCATTTGGAATCTTTATACTCGAACCGTCTTGAGTGGCCAACCAATTGTTCCATTCCCAGAACCAGCAAATATTGGTGGAACAACGCCAGTTTCATATGCAACTGCGATTCCAACACTTGATCCAGCTCTTGCTGTTACCCCAACACCAAAGCCAGTTGCGAAATATCCAACTGCTTCGCCTTCACCAACCAAAGCAGCTCCGACTAAAACAAAGAAGAAGTAATAAGTGAAGCTCCTTGTAAAGAGCGCAATCTTTCTAAGTATTCTCGCCGCCTTACTCTCCTTTGTGAAATTTGATCATTGCCGAAATTTTGGTTGGGGCGCACCACAAGATTATGTGCACGCCTGTTATTCAGATCTTCCGGCGCTCTTTAGCGATCGTGGATTGAATACACACACTTGGCCATATTCAAGTGCAACTAACGCGGTCGAATACCCACCACTAACTGGCCTTGTAATGTGGGCAACGTCCTTCGCAGTTAAACATAACTTTGATGAGTATCGAAGTTACTTCGATATCAATGCACTATTAATTGCACTTCTCTTAATTGGTTCGGTGATAATTTTAAAGAGAGCTAAGCCAGAGTTCTGGTATCTCTTTCCACTTGCTCCGGCGGTTATTGCATCGTTATATATCAACTGGGACATGTGGGCGGTAATTACGGCAATCGCGGCAATTTATTTATTTGATAAAGATAGATATCGGGAAAGCGCCCTCTTATTGGGAGTTTCAATTGCAACAAAATTTTTCCCAATAGTTTTACTTTTACCAATCGCAATAATTCTCTGGCGAAGATCAGCCAAGACCGAGTTATTAAAATACCTACTGCTTTCAGTGGGCGCCTGGTTGGCTATCAATTTGCCATTCATAATTACAACCCCAACCGGTTGGTTTAGATTCTTTAAATTAAATTCCACCAGAGGCGCAGATTGGGGATCAATTTGGCATGCTGCTGCAGTATTTAATTTAACCGCACCCAAATTGAATTTGCTCTCCACACTTATATTTCTCATTGGGGCCATCGCATTTTTTATTTACTGCTTTACTTTAAAAAGTATTCCAACCCTTGGTCAGGTGGCCTTCTTTATCGTTGCAATATTTGTAACCGCATCCAAGGTCTACTCACCACAATATGTTTTATGGTTAACACCACTAGCAATCCTGGCCCTTAAAGATAAGAAAGATCGTGCAAGTTTTTGGATCTGGCAATTGGCAGAATTGATTTATCACTTTGCGATCTGGCAATACTTAGCCAGTTACAGTGGCGCCCACTTTGGAATTCCAGCAAAGGCATATGCCACCGCGGTACTGATTCGAGTAGCCGCATTGGCCTACTTCTCCATCCGACTTATGCGTAAATCCACACTGCCGATTGATCCCCAAGAGCACGAATTTCTCTTGTCAGCCGCCGCGGGTTAGGCTTAGCCTTCCTTCAATTAAGGCCACACCCGTGGTTTTGATCAAAGGAGATTTAACCCTCCTGCCGCGGAAATACCGTGGCCGCTTTAGTCCAGAGGAGGTGGGGTTAACGCATGCGTCATTATGAACTCATGGTCATTCTCGATCCTGAATTAGAAGAGCGCACAGTCGCACCAAGTCTTGAGACATATCTCAAGATCATCAAAGACAGTGGCGGAAAAGTAGACAAGCTCGATATTTGGGGCCGTCGCCGCATGACCTTCGAAATCAATAAGAAATCAGAAGGTATTTACGCTGTTGCAGATTTGCACTGTGGTCCAGAAGCGATCAAAGAACTTGACCGTCAACTGAATTTGAACGAAGCAGTGCTTCGTACCAAAGTCGTTCGTCCAGAATAAAACTAAAGCATCTAAAGTAGATAAGAGAGAAAAGAAATGGCAGCTGGAGATACAACGATCACAATGATCGGAAACCTTGTAAACGATCCGGAATTGCGCTTCACACCATCTGGTGCTGCGGTTGCAAAATTCACGGTCGCTTCCACTCCCCGTTACTTAGATAAGAACACAAATGAATGGAAGGATGGCGATAGCCTCTTCCTGCAATGCAATATTTGGCGTCAAGCAGCAGAGAACGTTGCCGAGTCACTTACTCGCGGAATGCGCGTAATTGTTTCTGGTCGTTTGAAGCAACGCTCATACGAAACCAAAGAAGGCGAAAAGCGCACTGTGTACGAAGTCGAAGTTGACGAAGTTGGTCCATCACTTCGAAATGCAACTGCAAAGGTCACCAAGACAACTCGTGCTGGTGGCACTTCAGGTGGCACATTCTCTACTCCTGCATCAGAAGCTTCTGCTGAAGACCCATGGTCTGCAGCACCTGTTGGTGGTGGCTGGTCTTCAGCTGGCACCGACGATCAACCTCCGTTCTAATTAACCAACCATTCCTGAAAGTAAATACTTTTAGGGCATCCTAAAAAGGAGCACCAAAGTGGGCGCAAGAAATAACAAGACGCTGAAGCCGAAGCCAAAAGTCAGCAAGATGTCGGCCGCAGCAATGAAGAAGTTTAAGAAGAAGCCATGTTCTTTCTGTCGCGATAAGGCAACTTATATCGACTACAAGGATATTAATCTTCTACGCAAGTACATCTCAGATCGCGGCAAGATCCGCGCTCGTCGAGTAACCGGTGCTTGCACCCAACATCAACGCCAGATTGCCGCCGCGGTTAAGAACTCCCGCGAAATGGCACTTCTGCCTTACACCTCGACAGCACGCTAAGGATTGGTGAAATAAAAATGAAACTCATCCTTACTCGTGAAGTTAATGGCCTAGGCCAAGCAGGCGATGTTGTAACTGTTAAAGATGGTTACGCACGTAATTTCCTTCTTCCACGTGGCCGTGCAATTGCATGGAGCCTCGGCGGCGAGAAGCAGATCGAAGGAATCCGTCGCGCCAAGAGCGCTCGCGCAATCCGCGATCTAGATCATGCCAAGGAGATCAAGGCCACTCTTGAGAAGGCCGAAATCACTGTAAAGGCAAAGGTTGGCGCATCAGGCGTTCTATTCGGTTCTGTAACCGATAAGGACATCGTTGCTGCAATTAAGGTTGCAACCGGTCTAGATATCGATCGCCACAGCATCAAGCAAGATGGTGGACACATTAAGAAGGCTGGAAAGTACTCTGCGAAGATTTCACTTCACGGACAAACAACCGCCACAATTTCTGTGAACGTTGTCTCTGCTTAATCAAGGCAGATTATTAAATAACCCGCCCCTTACCGGGCGGGTTATTTATTTTTAAAGATTAAATTTTTAAAGATTAAATTGCTAAGTATTAAATAGTGAGATGCGAAAAAGTTTCTTTACCCACAAGGTTGCACGCTCAAACACGCTTAAATCTCAGAGTTACCCACACAAAATCAATACTTATCAACAGTTATTCACAGCTTTCCCACATCTTTCCCACGACTGGCCACACAACCAACTGCGACCGCGATAACCCTCTGTCGGTGGAGAGTGAGAGTATCTGCCCATGAGCATCGCAGAACTTCCTGGCGCCAATAATCGGCGCAATCAGAGTTCTGCCGGCAATATTGAGTTCGAACGAACTCCACCACAAGATTTAGTTGCCGAACAAGGAGTACTCGGTGGGATGCTCTTATCTAAAGAGGCAATCTCTGATGTTGTTGAAGTAATTAAAGATCGCGACTTCTATCGCCCAGCACATGAATTAATTTACGATGCAATTTTAGATTTATATGGTCGCGGCGAACCAGTAGACCCAGTAACCGTTGCATCTGAATTAACCAAGCGCGGTGATATTGCTCGCGCAGGCGGTGCACCGTATTTACACACACTTATCTCTTCAGTCCCAACCGCAGCTAATGCCGGTTACTACGCGCGAATTGTGCGCGATCACGCAATCATGCGCCGCTTGGTTGAAGCCGGAACAAAGATTGTACAAATCGGTTATTCGCAAGAGGGCGAGATCGATGATGCGGTTGATCAAGCACAAGCAGAGATCTACAACGTTACAGAACACCGTACCTCTGAAGATTACATTCAACTCTCAGAGTTACTTCCACAAGCCTTAGACGATATCGAAGCGATCTCAAATGGCGTTAAAGGTGAAGGCGTTAAATCTGGCTTCAAAGATTTAGATGCGCTAACAAATGGTTTCCATGCCGGAAATATGATTGTTCTCGCTGCTCGCCCTGCTGTTGGTAAATCAACGCTCGGCTTAGATATTGCACGTAACGCATCAATTCATAATGGTGATACCTCGGTTATCTTCTCACTTGAAATGAGCCGCTCTGAAATCACAATGCGTATGTTGTCGGCGGAAGCTCGCGTACCACTTAACAATATTCGTTCTGGCGCCCTCACTGATGAAGAGTGGGGCCGGTTAGCAAAGCGGATGGGCGAAATTTCGCAGGCTCCGCTATTTATCGATGATTCACCGAACCTTTCACTTATGGAGATTCGGGCAAAGGCTAGACGTCTAAAGCAGCGTCACAATTTGAAGTTAATCATCATCGATTACCTGCAGTTGATGACCGCCGGCAAGAAAGTCGAAAATCGTCAACAAGAAGTCTCTGAGTTCTCGCGTAATCTAAAGCTTCTTGCAAAAGAGCTAGATGTCCCAGTTATCGCGATCTCGCAGTTGAATCGTTCACCAGAACAACGCGCTGATAAGAAGCCGATGCTCTCCGACCTTCGTGAATCTGGTTCGATCGAACAAGATGCTGACGTTGTAATCCTTCTTCACCGCGATGATATGTATGACAATGCCTCTCGTTCTGGCGAAGCAGATCTAATTGTTGCAAAGCACCGTAATGGCCAAACTCGCACCATTACAGTCAGTGCGCAGCTTCACTTCTCAAGATTTACCGATATGGCTCCTAGTTACTCAAGCCAAGAGAATAGTTTTACGAAAGATAATTAATTGATCGGTGTTAGCGAACCATTGCTAACATCAAAGATTGCGCCCATCACCTTTATATCTTTTGCCAATAAGGGATAACTTTCAATACGTTGAATATCCTTTAACAAAGCGGTGCGCTGATCTTTCACAGTTCTAATTTCAATGCCGCGGGTATCTACGCCAGATTTCTCCATAATTGCCGCATGCATCTCAGCTTCATCTGCTGAAGCCATTCGACAATCGGTATGTGGCATAACTAGAACACGATTCACACCAAGTAAATGTGTTGCCAAAACCAGGGTACGCAGAACATCCTCTGTGACGCGAGCTCCGGCGTTGCGAAGAATCTTGGCATCGCCAGCTTCCATGCCCACAATATGCAATGGGTCGATTCGAGAATCCATACATGTAACGATTGCTAAGCCTTTACGCGCCTGGCCGGTCAACCCTTGCGATTTAAAATCTGCAGAGTATTTCTTATTTGCATCAAGTAGATCTGCGAAATTCTCCATAGCAAAATTCTAACTTAATTAATCTTAATTAATTAGGTATGCGATTTAGCTTTATCTGCCAGGTAGATGCCTACCAAGATGATGGCCGCGCCGATCAACTGCCAGGTAGTTAAGTTCTCCTGCAAGATGATCCAAGCAAAGATGCCGGCGAAGATCGGTTCGAGCATTCCGATTACGCTGGAGGTCGATGCGCTAAGTCCATGCAGACCACTTAGGACAAAACCATACGGAACAACGGTGCCAAAGAAGATTACCCAGAGGATTAGGGCCCAGCCTGGAAATACCGCACCGGCAAAGCGGCCAACTAAGTGAACATGAGTATGGAAAATTGCGGTCGGATAACTCCAGATTGGTTGCACGATCAAGAAGAAGAGGGAAGAGACGCCCAGCCCCCAAACAAGAAGTGCTGGCCGCGGATGGACCTTCAATAAACGCTCGCCAATTAAGAAGTAACCAGTCATTGCAAAGGCATCAATAATTGCGTAGATGACTCCCAAAGTATCAAGGGTGGTGCCCTTCCAAACTTGGGCCAGCAAGATCAATCCGATAAAGCCAATAGTTAAGCCCCACCACATTAATTTGGAGACTGGTTTTTTCAAGATAAATTTTAAGAAGAGTGAGATCCAAATAGGAGAAGTAAATTCGATAATCAAAGCGATACTTACATGAAGCCTTTGAATCGAAAGAAAATAAAATAAGTTAACCGCAGTAAATCCAACCAACCCAAATGCGATCAACCAGGCGATCTCAGATTTACTAGCGAGCAGACTCTTGCGACTGCGAAGCAAGACAAAGGTAAGTAGAACTAAGAAAGCACCGATGGTTCGAATTTCAGTTAAGCGAGTTGCCGAAAGCAACTTGGTCTCCATAATTAACTTACTTGGAACTCCGTTAAAGGCGAAGAAGAGAGCGCCGCAAGCTAAAAATATTTCATGGCGGGCTTTGCTAAGCATCCGCGAAGAATACCTCTAATAAGCGCTTTCTGGGATCTCCATTAACGCACCGCTCTCACTCTGCAGAATCTTTAATTCGGCGCGAATATGTGGCAGAACAGTTTGAATAAAGAATTTAGCTGCCGCAACTTTTCCAGTATAGAAATCCGAATCTTTACCAGCGTTTGGCATCTTTGAAAGTGCAACTTCGGCTTGGCGAAGAAGTAGCCAAGCAATGATTATTTCGCCAACCGACATAAGCAATCGAGTGGTATTCAGACCGGTCTTATAAATCTCTTCTGGCTTCTCTTGCGACTCCATAGCAAAGCCGACCATCGCACCCATCATGGAATTAACATCTTCTAGAGCCTTTGCAAGTGCCGCCTTCTCATCTTGAAGTTCGCCACCACTTGCACAAAATGAACCAATCTCTTTTCCAAGTAAACCAATTGCGCGCCCGCCATCTTTCACAATCTTGCGGAAGAAGAAATCAAGCCCTTGAATTGCAGTGGTTCCTTCATACAAGGTATCGATCTTGGCATCTCGAACATATTGTTCTAGCGGCCAATCTTGTGTAAAGCCACTTCCACCAAAGGTTTGAAGTGATTCAGTTCCAAGAAGAACCCAGGATTTTTCGCTGCCATATCCCTTAACAATTGGTAGTAAGAGATCGTTAAGCGCCTCTAGATCTTTAATCTTTGCATCGTCTTTCTCGGCAAGAGCAATTGCAATCGCATCTTGAATCGAAGCGGTGTAAAGAACAAGTGCTCGCATTCCCTCTGAGTAAGCCTTTTGCACCATCAAGGAGCGACGGACATCTGGATGATTAATGATGGTTACTCGTGGGCTTGCCTTATCGGAGGCCTTGGTTAGATCAGGTCCTTGCACGCGATCCTTTGCATACTTAAGTGCTTGTTGATATCCGGCGCTTAGGGTTGCAATTGCTTTGGTGCCAACCATCATTCTGGCAAATTCAATTACTTTAAACATTTGTGCAATTCCATTGTGAACATCGCCAAGTAAGTAACCAACAGCTGGTTCTTTCTCACCCAGGTTCATCTCACAAGTGGCAGAAACATTTAGCCCCATCTTATGCTCGACATTTGTCACATAGACACCATTTCGTTTGCCAAGCGCCCCGGTTTCTAGGTCAAACATAAACTTTGGAACCAGGAAGAGACTTAACCCCTTAGTTCCTGGACCGGCACCTTCTGGTCTTGCTAAAACAAAGTGAATAATATTTTCATTTAGATTTGAATCGCCAGATGTAATAAATCGCTTCGTGCCGGTGATGTGCCAGGTGCCATCACTTTGCTGAACCGCCTTGCTTCGACCAGCTCCAACATCTGAACCGGCATCAGGTTCGGTTAATTGCATAGTCGCACCCCAGTCTTTATCGACCATGTGCTTTGCAATTTTCTTCTGATCATCAGTGCCAAGTTGATAGGCAACTTGCGAGAAAGAAGTTCCGGAGGCGTAAATATGAATTGCTGGATTTGAACCTAAAACCATTTCCGCGATCGCCCACCGAATTGAAGGTGGAATTAAGGTGCCACCGATTTCAACCGGAGCGTCAATGCGCCACCATTCGTTATCCATATAAGTGCGATATGACTTAACAAAACTTTCAGGAAGTGTTACATCGCCAGTTTCTTTATTGAAAACTGTTCCCTTGCGATCGCCCTCGATAAAACTCGCAGCTAAATCATTTTCGGCCATACGTTTAACTTCTTCGAGCATGCCCATCGCGGTTTCGCGGTCGATCTCTTTATAGATTGATTTTCCTAATATGGATTCTCGCTCGAGGAGATCAAATAGGCAGAATTCGATATCGCGCAGGTTTGCTATGTAGTGGCCCATGGCTCAATAATGCTACTGGTCAGTAACTTAATCAAGCACGAGGGAAGCGATAGGGTCGGCTCGTGCTACTAAGTGACCGCGATATCAAATCCGAAATCAGCGCTGGCCGCGTAAAGGTCGAACCCTTTGATGCCGGGATGGTCCAACCATCTTCGGTCGACGTTCGCCTCGATCGCTTCTTCCGCGTCTTTGAAAACCACAAGTATTCAGTTATCGACCCTTCAATCGAGCAACCAGATCTAACTCGTGAAGTTGCTTGCGAGCCAGATGAAGAGTTCATTCTGCATCCAGGTGAATTCGTCCTTGCCTCAACTTATGAAGTAATTACCTTGCCTGATGACATCGCGGCACGGCTTGAAGGAAAGTCATCACTAGGTCGCCTCGGCCTTTTGACTCACTCAACTGCCGGCTTTATCGATCCTGGATTTTCGGGTCACATCACCCTCGAACTTTCAAATGTCGCAAATCTTCCAGTAAAGCTCTTTCCGGGAATGAAGATCGGACAGCTTTGTCTCATCAAACTCTCATCTCCTGCAGAGCATCCATATGGTTCGGCACTATATGGTTCTAGATATCAAGGTCAACGTGGCCCAACAGCCTCGAAGTCTTGGTTGAATTTTCACAAATCAAAAATTCAATAATTAGTTTTTATTAGGAGTTGTTATGAGTTCCACAATAATTGTTCTAGGAATCCTGGCTCTAATTTTAATTTTCTTAGTCGCAAGCTACAACCGGTTGATTCGCTTAAATGTAAGTGTCGATGAAGCCTTCTCGCAGATCGAAGTACAACTTAAGCGTCGATCTGATCTCATTCCAAATTTGGTAGAGACTGTTAAGGGCTATGCCAAGCACGAAAATAGCGTCTTTGAAAACGTCGTCGCTGCTCGTGCAAAGGCCACAACTGCCACCACAGTTTCTGATGTAGCTGCGGCAGATGGCGCGCTTACCCAAGCGCTGCGCGGTTTGCTTGCAGTAACCGAGGCGTACCCAGATCTAAAGGCATCAACAAATTTCTTATCGCTACAAGAAGAGCTTTCCACAACGGAGAACAAAGTCTCATTTGCCCGCCAGTTCTATAACGACAATGTTCGTTCGTTAAATCAATCGGTGAAGACCTTTCCAGGCAATCTATTTGCAGGAGTTGCCAAGGTTAGCGCTCGCGATTTTTATGTCGTCGATGATCCACAAGATCGCAAGGCGCCAAACGTTAAGTTTTAAAAATGCCTAATTTTCGCCAACTTCAATTAGCGAATCAACGCAAAACCTTTGGCCTGCTTCTTGGCATGGCCGTTCTGGTCTTTGTTGTTATCTACGCAGCACTTAACTATTTCGGCAAAACTGGAATTGGCTTAGTTCCATTCGCTGTTGGCATGGCGCTAATTTCAGTCTGGGGTTCTTACTATGCCTCCGACACCATTGTTTTAACTATGACTGGTGCGCGGGAAATTCAAAGTTCAGATAACCCAAAACTCTTTGATTTAATTCAAGAGGTCTGTATTGCTAGCGGTCTTTCGATGCCAAAGGTGGCAATTGTTGAGGATCGCGCTCCTAATGCCTTTGCTACCGGTCGAAATCCGGCGAAAGCGGTAATCGCATTCACAACGGGAATTTTGGACGTAATGGATCGCGACGAATTACAAGGCGTTATTGCCCACGAACTTTCACATGTAAAAAATCGCGACACTTTGGTATCTGCCATTGCTGCAACTACTGCTGGGGCAATCGCACTTCTTAGTGATTTCATCATGAGGATGATGTGGTTCGGCGGCAATCGCGATCGCGAAGATAATGGAAATCAAAATCCATTGGCTCTTGTTGCATCCCTAATTGTTTTGATTTTGGCACCACTTGCTGCACTTTTACTTCGTTCGGCGATTTCAAGAAAGCGCGAGGCCCTTGCCGATGCCACCGCAGTCGCCTTCACTAGAAACCCAGCTGGACTTCGCCGTGCGCTTGAAGTCTTGCAACAAGATTCGACGGTCGTAAATCAAAGATCTACCGCGGTTGCGCATATTTGGATTGAATCACCGTTAGATCAATCAAGTGTCTCTAAATTGTTTGCTACCCATCCACCATTATCGGAACGAATTGCGACGCTTCGGGCGATGGAAGCTAATCCAAACTTGAATTAGTTTTAAGTCTTAGTTTTGAATTGGAAAGTGCAAGGTGAAAGTAGCGCCTGCCCCAACTTCGGATTCAACGTTAACGCTGCCACCGTGGGCCTTCATTACTGCATCAACAATTGCCAAACCAAGTCCGCTTCCCTCACCACTATTTCTAACGCGGGAAGGATCAGCGCGGAAGAATCTTTCAAAGATTCGTGATTGATCTTCCTTAGGTAACCCTGGTCCGTTATCACTTACTGAAATCGTTGTTTCATTCTCGTCTTGAATTATCGCCACAACAATCTTTGTTCCGGCTGGGGTATGTGTTCGGGCATTGGCTAATAAATTTGCTACGGCTTGGTGAATTCGCATGGAGTCACCTAAGACAAAGATATCTTCCCCGCCGACAATTGTTATTTCATGATCTTTACCGGCAGCCCTAGCCGATTCAACGCATTCGTATATTAAATGTTGAATATCAACTGGATCCTTGGCAAATGAAGGAGTCTGGTCTAACCGCGCTAGCAACAAGAGGTCTTCAACCAAAGAGCTCATGCGGATTGATTCGTTCTCAATTCGACCAACTAATTCTTTTACTTTATCGGCGCCTTCAACTGCACCTTGTCTATGCAATTCTGCAAAACCGCGAATTGCAGTAAGTGGGGTGCGAAGTTCGTGGCTGGCATCGGCAACAAAGCGACGTAAGCGATCTTCTGATTCCCGGCGAACGGCAAAAGAATCTTCGATTCGGCTTAACATCGTATTTAGCGAACCAGTTAAGCGACCAACTTCAGTATTTGGATTTACTTCTGGCAGACGAGCCGATAAATCCCCATCGGCGATCGCCGCAGCAGTATCTTCAATTTGATTTAGTGGCCGCAGGCTTAGATATATTAATACCCAACCAATTGCGGCGATAAAAATTAGCGCAAAGCCACCGATCAAAATATAGAGCAGGGTTAATTCACCAAGCGTCTTATTAACATCATTTAATGAGAGCGATACAACGACCGTTCCGATTCCTGATGGAAGTAGTTTTGCGACAACGCGCACCGGAGCTTGGCCCGATTCACCATCTAAGGTAAATGGGCGGCCTTGATGCGAGACAACTTCGGCAGGTGTTAATTCTTTAAAAATATTATTTGCGGTATCAGCTGAAATGTCGCCACCTAGATGTCCAACCACGGTCCCGGTGAGATCTAGCAAAGTTACTCGGACTTGAGTTGGGACTGCGCCTAGTGGGCGCACCGGCTTGAAGCCACCACCGTCATCGCCACCACCATTAGCATTTGGATCAATTCCCGCACGGTCAAGACGCATGAGTGAATTTCCAGTGATGGTATTTAACTGGGAATCTACTTGTTTGATTAAGAAAGAGCGAAGAAGTGTTCCGGCAGCAAAATCAGAGGAGATGATCGCAACCGCCGATAGCGAAATTGTGGCAAGGATTAGTCGATTGCGAAGCGACCAATTTGAAATGCCAATCTTGCCCAATTTCACTTCTAAAGTTTACTTTATTTTGTTGGGGCGATTCGCATGCGATAGCCAACGCCGCGCACCGTATGGATTAGCGCAGGTTCGTAGATATCAATCTTCTTTCGAAGGTATGAGACATATGTTTCTACGATGCCAGCATCGCCACGAAAATCATATTGCCAAACATGATCCAAGATCTGGGACTTACTTACAACGCGATCTGCATTGATCATCAAGTAGCGAAGCAATAAAAATTCAGTAGGAGATAGTTCGATTAAATTACCAGCACGGCGAACTTCATGTGTGGCTTCATCTAATTCTAAATCGGCAAAACGAATCTTCTCTTCATCGATATCGCTTTCAACAACGCCGATACGACGAAGTAGTGCACGTAAACGTGCTACAAGTTCTTCTAGGCTAAATGGTTTTGTAACGTAATCATCGCCACCAATGGTTAATCCTTGAATCTTGTCTTCAACGGTATCTTTTGCGGTTAAGAATAAGACGCCAACGTTGTGGCCATCTTGACGAAGCTGGCGACAGACATCAAAACCATTTTGATCCGGCAACATCACATCAAGGATTAGCGCATGAGGCTTGAACTCTTCGGCAATTGCGAGCGCTTGTGAACCGGAGGCCGCGGTGCGAACTTCAAAGCCAACGAAACGAAGGCTGGTGGCGATTAACTCACTGATATTGCTCTCATCATCAACGACAAGGATCCTTGAAGTTTGGGAGGTAGCAGCTTTGGTGGGTGCGGTTGCGGTCTTAGTCATGTCGTAAGAATCTACCGCGGGGCTGGGAGTTTTCTGAGAACTAGCCGAATTTGGCCTACGATTTTCGAGGCAGAGTTATCCCCAGTAGTTATCCACGGTGTGGAGAATTACAGGAGTGTAATTAGCGCTTTTTAGCGGCCTATTAACGCCAGCGTGTAGCTAGCGAGAAGCCGAAGGCGATAAAGCCAAAGCCACAGACCATATTCCAGGCCCCAATATGAGGAATTGGGTACTTGGTCGCGCTTACGTAGAAGATAACGATCCAAATCAGGCCAGCGATAAAGGCTGCGACCATGGTTGGGGCTAACCACTTTGGGCTCTCGGTTGGGAGGGCTGGAGTGTTAACAACCTTCTCAGATACGAAGGCCTTATCTTTCTTACGCACGCGTGATTTAGGCATGGTCGAAGGTTACACCAGAATAAGTTTATGGAAAGTACCCAGGACTACCAAACCGCAATCTCCTGGGCCCATGAAATTTTAGGTCCGGTTAATACGCCGCGTTTTTACATCCCACCCAAGCGCCTAGATAAAGCAGTTAGGGATGAGCAGAATTTTTCTTTTATTTTAAAGCCCGATCCATCTGATGGGATGAAGTACGGCCAAGCCTTTGGAAAGGCGCCAATCGTTATAAATGGTTGGGATAAGTGCGCCTTAGATGCGAGCGATGCACCAATTTCACCAATTGAATCAAGTGAATCAAGTGAATCAAGTGAATTTGGTGGCCTTGTTGAAAAAAATCGCTGGGATTTTTATGCCGCCGATACCAAAGATTTTGGAACTAACTTTGAAGAGCTAAAAGATGATGCCTACATTTCAAAATTCTTAGAAGAAAATACCGATGGTTCTTCAGTGATGCCGGGCGATACCGAAATCCTATTTTGGGCAAGTGTTGGGAGAGATGCGCTCGCAGCTGTTGTTCAATGGGAGTCCGGTGCATACATAATTGCTTCGGTTGCCACAAAAATTTCAGAACGCGGTAAAGGTTTAGCAACGCAATTAATTCAGCAAATCATGACCGAACTACATCATCGTGGAATTGATCAAGTTGGACTAGGTGTGGCACATAAAAATATTGCGGCTAAAAAAGTCTATGAAAGATGCGGTTTTAAACCACTATCTACCTTTATCAATTATTTTTCAGAAAGCTGGCTCGAGAGTCACAAGTGAAACTTCTGGTGGGCAAGCCACGCGGATTCGGGCAAATGGCGAAGTTCCCACTCCAGCACTGACGTGTAACCATGGTTGATCTTTCTCTTTAGTTAAACCGCGGGCTCGCCAATTCGGTAGATCACAATTGGTTGTTAACGCTTTACTCTCACCAAACCATGGCAATCGAACTTGCCCACCATGTGTGTGACCGGCAAAAATTAAATCAAGTTGATCGGCCGACATCGCATCCAAAATTCGCAGGTACGGAGCATGGGTTACACCGATTGCTAAATCTGCAGATTTGTCCGGTGCCCCAGCAACCTCGTTGTAGTTATCAAGATTCAAGTGAGCATCATCAGTGCCGCGCGCCTCAATAGTTGTGTCATTAATTTTCAGTGTTGTACGGCTGTGGTTTAGATCGACCCAACCAAGACCGGTGAGTGATTTCTGCAATCCCTGCCAATCTAAATCTGGTCCCAGTTTTCGCTTTCCATGATCCTTCATCAAATATGAAAATGGATTTTTTGGTTTCGGACCGTAGTAATCATTTGAACCAAAGACAAAGAGACCGGGCAGATCCAACAAATCGCCAAGCGCTGAAAGCACAACTGGAACCGCATCTTTGTGGGCGAGAAAATCGCCGGTGCTAATGACTAGGTCAGGGGCGAGTTCGGCAAAGGATTTAATATCTGCGATCTCTCGTTTGCGGGCTGGACTTAAATGGAGATCGGAAAAATGCAGCACGCGAATCGGGCGTTGGCCCGCAGGCAAAACCGGTACCGAAACTTCGCGTAGTTGATAACTCATAGGCGTGAGAAGATACCGCTATGGGACTAAAAGAGACACTTCAAAGCGACTTAACCGAGGCAATTCGTGGCCGAGATGAAGTTACATCCGGAACTATCCGCATGGTTTTGGCAGCAATCACCAACGAGGAAGTTTCTGGGAAAGTAGCCCGCGTCCTAGCCGATGCTGAAATTATTACCGTTTTATCTCGCGAAGCCAAGAAGCGTCGCGAAGCCGCTGAAGCATATAAAGATGCTGGCCGTGCCGATAAAGCAGAAGCTGAAACCAATGAAGGCAAAGTCATTGCCAAATATCTACCTGCGCAATTATCTGAAGATGAAGTTAAAAAAATTGTTGCTGATGCAATTGCCGAAGCCGGCGCAACTGGGCCGCAAGATATGGGCAAAGTTATGAAGATTGTTCAACCAAAGACAGCTGGCAAAGCCGATGGTGGTTTTGTCTCCGGACTAGTGAAAGCAGCACTTAACTAATGACTAAATATGAATATGTAACAGTTCCTTTGCTTTCACATGCCACAAAACAAATTTTAGATACTTGGGGTTCTGAGGGTTGGGAACTTGTTCAAGTTGTTCCAGCACCAGGAAGCGGCGAACAACTCGTTGCTTACATGAAGCGAGAGGCAAAATAAATGGCTGATGTCCGCGCAAAGTTAAAAGAACTTGGTCTAGAACTTCCAGTTGCTGCGCTTCCACTTGCGGCATATGTCCCAGCAGTTCGTACCGGAAATTTAGTTTTCACAGCAGGCCAACTTCCATTGCTTGATGGAAAGATTCCATTCACCGGAAAAGTTGATGGTGGCGTAACACCGGATCAAGCAAAAGAACTTGCCCAACTATGTGCGCTAAATGCGTTAGCAGCGATTCAATTAGTTGCCGAAGTTGACGACATTGAACGCGTCGTTCAGGTGCGCGGATTTGTTAATGGGGCGCCAGGATTTATCGGACACCCAGGTGTTATTAACGGCGCATCAGAATTGTTTATCAAGATCTGGGGCGATGTAAATGGCAAGCATGCTCGCACCGCAATTGGTGTCGCTGAACTTCCATTGGATGCACCAGTTGAAGTTGAAGTGGTTGTAGAACTTAAGAAGTAATTATTTGCCGCGCTTGGAAAGGCGCTCGACATCAATTACAACAACGGCACGTGGTTCTAAGCGAACCCAGCCGCGACCAGCAAAATCAGCCAACGCCTTATTTACAGTTTCGCGCGATGCGCCAACTAATTGGGCGAGTTCTTCCTGCGTTAAATCGTGATTAACATGCAGGCCATCATCTTTCTGAACACCAAAGCGAGTTCCAAGATCCATGATTGCTTTTGCAACGCGACCAGGGACATCAGAGAAAACTAAATCGGCTAAAACTTCATTAGTGCGACGAAGACGCTGTGCTAAACGACCTAAAAGTTGAAGTGAGACTTGTGGGTGCTCGGTAACCCAACCAATAACTTGATCGTGTGCGAGTGCAAGCAAACGTGCATCGGTAACCGCGGTCGCGGTTGCAGTACGTGGTCCTGGGTCAAAGAGTGAGAGTTCGCCAAACATTTCGCCAGGTCCGAGGATTGATAAAAGGTTTTCCCGGCCATCAACAGAGGATGTTCCGAGTTTTAATTTGCCATCGACAACAACATATAAACGATCGCCAGCGTCGCCCTCTTTGAAAAGGGTATTTCCTTTTGAGACTTTAACTGGGGTCATTGATGCGCGAAGTGAAACTGCAGATGCATCATCAAGCGCACTAAAAAGCGGCGCCTTTCTTACTACAGCGTCATCATTGATCTCTTTTGCACTGGCCACAGGTGAAAGATACTCCCAATGGCAGTCGAACTCTAATCGAGATAATCTGATCGCCATGAGCCGGGGAGCTGATGGGAAAAATGCAAAAGCCATTTATCGCGGCCTCACCAAGTATTACCCAGATGTTAAATGCGAGTTAGATTTTCAGACACCTTTTCAATTACTGGTCGCTACAGTTTTATCAGCGCAATGCACCGATAAGCGAGTCAATCAAGTTACGCCAAAACTTTTTAAACTATACCCAACCCCTAAAAAGATGGCGGCGGCGAAGATTGCTAGTGTTGAAGAATTGATTCACTCAACTGGTTTCTTTCGCGCCAAGGCACGTCACTTAGTTGAGCTCTCGCAGAAATTAGTTTCAGATTTCGATGGCGAAGTTCCGCCGATTCAAAGTGAATTAATTAAATTGCCAGGAGTCGGTCGCAAGACGGCAAATGTTGTTTTAGGGCATGCCTTCAATATTCCTGGAATCACTGTCGATACTCACTTTGGCAGATTGTCACGTCGCTTTGGTTGGAGTGAGTCACAAGATCCGGTGAAGGTGGAGCACGATGTTGAAAATTTAATTCCGGAAAAGGAATGGACCAATCTCTCACAGCGAATGATCTGGCATGGCCGGCGAATCTGTCATTCACGAAAGCCCGCCTGTGGTGCCTGCCCAATCGCTAAGTTGTGTCCTTCATATGGAATTGGCGAAAGCGATAAAGTTAAAGCCTTAGCTTTAGTAAAGAGAGATGAGGACTTTAGATGAAACGCATCTTTATTCTCGCACTCTCGTTACTTTTTATTTCCGCGAATACTTCATTCGCCGCCCCAACCGGTTCGGTAGTTTCGTGCGCGAATATTGCAACGGATTCAAGCAAGACAAAGGGAACTTCGCTTGCTTGCTTAGCCGGCGGCAAACCAGTTCTTCTTGAAAGTATTAAAGGCCCAGCAATTATTAATGTTTGGGGCTCTTGGTGTATTCCATGTCGCCAAGAGATGCCGCACTTTGTAGCGTTAGCTAAATTAAAGAAAGTCACGATTATCGGAATTGATGTTGAAGAGGCGAATCTGGGGGCTGGCAAGAACTTTGTTCTAGCTCATGGAATGAATTGGCCAATTCTCTTCGATCCAGATGGCCGTACTAAAAGTGCATTTGGGATGGGTGTTCCAGTTACCTGGTTTCTAAATAATAAGTCGGTAATTGTCTATCGCCAGATTGGAATAATTAATTCAGATCAACTTTTATTTAACGAAGTTAGTAAGTATCTAAAGATCAAAATATGAAATTTAATTGGGTAGATGCCGTCCTCGCATTCGGCGCCATTATTGCCTTGGCTCGCGGTTATCGGGCTGGATTTCTAAAATCAATCTTCGCCATCTTTGGTTTTGTGGGCGGCGGATTGCTCGGTTTAATTATTGGCCTGCATTATTTAAATAACTTAGGCAATGTCATCGCGAAATTTGGGCTATTACTTCTTGCAATTTCAATCGGATCAACTATCGGTGAATGGCTAACTTCAAAATTTGCTAAGTTCTTTCACAATAAAATTCTCTTTGGTCCCTTTAGATGGCTCGACTCTATTTTGGGCGCAGCGCTCTCACTTCTTCGTACCGCTTTGATTTCATACATGGTCGCAGCGCTCTGTCTTGCCACACCATGGGGCTGGGCACACAAGAACATTCCGCAAAGCTTTATTTATAAGAAGATAACCAGCTTCACGCCTTCAATTATTAAAGATGTAACCAAAGAGATTAAGGCTATTAACTAATCTTCACTCTTGCCGGCGGATAAGCCAGATTGAATCAACTTCATGACATTTGGATCGGCCAAGGTAGTGGAATCACCGACTGCACGATTTTCCGCAACATCGCGAAGTAATCGGCGCATAATCTTGCCGCTACGAGTCTTTGGAAGTTCATTGACAACGACAATCTGGCGCGGCTTTGCGATTGGGCCGATCTCTTTTGCCACATGATCGCGCAGCTCTTTAACTAAAGCTTCTCCTTCATGATGTTCAACGCCACCGCGTAAAATTACAAAGGCAACGATTGCTTGACCGGTCATCTCATCTTTTGCGCCAACAACAGCAGATTCGGCAACAGCCGGGTGTGATACCAAGGCTGATTCAACTTCGGTTGTAGATATTCGATGGCCGGAAACATTCATCACATCATCAACGCGGCCAAGTAACCAGATAGCACCATCTTTATCTAACTTCGCGCCATCTCCCGCAAAATACTTTTCAGCAAAGCGTGACCAATATGTTTCGGCATATCTCTCTGGCTCGCCCCAAATTCCACGAAGCATTGATGGCCAAGGTTGCGTCAAAACCAAATAACCAGCACCACCATTTCCTACTTCTCGTTCTTCGTCATCAATAACTTTTCCAACGATCCCTGGCAAGGTTCCCATTGCAGAACCTGGTTTGGTTGCGGTGATTCCAGGAAGTGGTGAGATCAAGATTGCACCGGTTTCGGTCTGCCACCAGGTATCAACAATTGGACAACGATTGCCACCAATAACTTCGCGGTACCACATCCAGGCTTCAGGATTAATGGGTTCACCAACTGAACCAAGTAAGCGAAGGGAAGTTAAGTCACATGAGTTTGGAAACTCGGCGCCCCACTTCATCCACGTTCTAATTAATGTAGGAGCGGTATAGAGAATAGAAACTTTATATTTCTCAATGATTTCAAAGATCCGTGACTTGGTAGGAGTATCCGGAGTTCCTTCATACATAACCTGCGTTGCGCCATTAGCCATCGGACCATAAACCACATATGAATGGCCGGTAATCCAACCAATATCCGCAGTGCACCAATAAACATCTTTTGCTGGCTTTAAATCAAAGACCATCTTGTGCGTAAAGGTAGCTTGCGTTAAATAGCCACCGGTTGTGTGAAAGATTCCCTTTGGCTTTGCAGTAGTGCCAGATGTGTAGAGAATGAATAAGACATGTTCGGAGTCAAAGAATTCAGCGGTGTGTTGATCGGATTGCTTTTCAATTAGTTCGTGCCACCAAATATCTTTTGCGCCCATTGTTGACTCTTGCCCAGTGCGCTTTACAACTAAAACGTTTTCCACACTTGGCGTTGTTTTAACTGCTTCATCAACCGCTGGTTTTAAGGCAAAAGGAGCACCCCGTCGAAAGCCACCATCGGAGGTAATAACCAATTTTGCAGTTGCATCATTAATGCGGGCGCTTAGTGAATCGGCTGAGAAACCACCGAAGACAACCGAGTGAGCAGCGCCAATGCGGGCGCAAGCCAGCATCGCAATCGCAGCTTCGGGAATCATCGGAAGATAAATTGCGACGCGATCACCAGATTTAATGCCGAGCTCGGTAAGTGCATTTGCCGCCTTGCTTACTTCGCGCAACATATCTTTATAGGTGTAAACCTTGGTATCGCCGGGTTCGCCCTCAAAGTAGAAAGCGACGCGATCACCGCGACCCTCATTTACATGGCGATCAAGACAGTTGTACGCAGCGTTTAACTTTCCGCCGATAAACCATTTAGCAAATGGAATTTGCCAATCTAAGACTTGGTTCCATTTTTGATCCCAATGTAATTCTGCGGCTTGATCGGCCCAAAATTGCAGGCGATCTTTTTCGGCGGCTTCAAAGAGGGCCGGAGTTGCATTTGCTTGCGCAACAAATTCTGGTGATGGCGCGAAGGCGCGATCTTCGTAGGAGAGATTTTCTAGCGCTACTTCCTCACTCATGTTTCGAGGTTACCAGCCGAAAGTTTTCCCCACAATGGTTTTCTACCCAGCTTGCACGAATTGAAAAATTGCCTGCGGCCAAAGTGCGTACTTTTTAGACATTCGTAACTTCACCTAGATCAAAAAATCTAGCTAACAGAAAAGGGTAAAAAATGTTTGGAACTATTTTCAGCGTCATATCAAATCTGCATATCTTTACTTTGGGGATCAAAGCCGTTGTTCGAGTCGCCAAGGTTGTCGCGCATAGCAATTTCGGCCTTTTAGGGTTGGACCGGGCCATGAGTTGGCTTGGTCTTAATTAACCCGAAATAAAGCAGCCGAGCCCACGCTCAGGTTTTCCAAACCACCCCAAAATGTGATGGGATATGCCGTAAGCCTCACCGCCGACCCAACGATGTGCCTGGTGCGAGATTTACACCGAAATATTCACGACAGATATTTCATAACGTACATATCGAATTTGGGAGAAGAAAATGCCAATAGCAACCCCGGAAGTTTATGCCGCAATGTTGGACAAGGCTAAGGCCGGTGCCTTTGCTTACCCAGCAATCAACGTTTCATCTTCACAGACGTTGATCGGCGCGATTCGCGGATTCGCTGAAGCAAAATCTGATGGCATTGTTCAGATCTCTTGGGGCGGTGCGGAATACCTATCTGGTTCCACCGTTAAGAACATGGTTGATGGCGCAGTTGCGCTCGCCGAATACGCACATATCGTTGCCAAGAACTACAACGTAAATATTGCATTGCACACCGATCACTGCCCAGTTGAAAAGTTGGATGGCTTCATGCGTCCACTTCTTGCCATTGGCGCCGATCGCATCAAGGCTGGAAAGTCACCACTATTTAATTCACACATGTGGGACGGTTCTGCAGTCTCGATGGAAGAGAATATGAAGATCGCTGACGAATTAATTACCAAGTCAGAAGCAGCTCGCACAATTCTCGAAATCGAAATTGGTGTTGTTGGTGGCGAAGAAGATGGCATCGAAGCAAAGCACGATGCAAAGCTTTACTCGACTCCAGAAGATGCCCTTTTAACTGTTAAGACTTTAGGCATGGGAGAACGCGGTCGTTACATGGTTGCCGCAACATTCGGTAACGTGCACGGCGTTTACAAGCCAGGAAATGTTGTTCTACAACCAGCAATTTTGAAGACACTTCAAGATGCTGTTGCAAAGGAAAAGGGCCTTGCCGCCGGTTCCAAGCCAATGGATCTTGTCTTCCACGGTGGTTCTGGTTCACTGCTTTCGGAAATTCGCGAAGCACTTGATTACGGTGTTGTGAAGATGAATATCGATACCGATACGCAATACGCATTTACGCGCCCAGTTGTTGATCATATGTTTAAGAATTACGACGGTGTTCTAAAGATTGATGGCGAAGTTGGAAATAAGAAGGCATACGATCCACGCGCATGGGGTAAGGCTGCCGAAGCCGGTATCGCTGCACGCGTAGGCGTTGCTTGCGAAGATCTTCGCTCCACTGGAACTTCACTAATCGCCTAATGCCAGCAATCGTTCTGCTCGGCGCTCAATGGGGCGATGAAGGAAAAGGTAAAGCAACCGATCTACTTGGCGACCGCGTTGATTACGTTGTTCGTTATCAAGGCGGAAATAACGCGGGACATACCGTTGTTATTGGCGACCAAAAGTATGCGTTGCACTTGCTTCCATCCGGAATTCTTTCGCCAAATGTTGTGCCCGTAATTGGAAATGGCGTTGTAATCGATCCGTCAGTTTTACTTGAAGAAATCAAAGGCCTCAACGAACGCGGCATTGATACTTCAAAGCTAAAGATTTCAACGAATGCCCATTTGATTACGCCTTATCACCGCACCATCGATAAGGTTTCAGAACGATTCTTAGGTAATTCAAAGATCGGAACCACCGGTCGCGGAATTGGTCCGGCCTATGCCGACAAGATCAATCGCATCGGAATTCGCGTGCAAGATCTCTTTGATCCATCTATCTTGCGTCAAAAAATTGAAGGCGCACTACGTGATAAGAACCAAGTTCTAATAAAGGTCTTTAATCGCAAGGGAATTGAGATCGAGGATGTTCTAAATGAATACCTTGGTTATGCCGAAGTCCTACTTCCATATGTCACCGATACCGCTTTGTTATTAGATAAAGCCCTTCGTGCAAATAAGAATGTTTTGCTTGAAGGATCACAAGGAACTCTGCTCGATGTTGATCACGGAACCTATCCATTTGTTACATCTTCTAATCCAACAGCTGGTGGCGCTTCAACCGGTTCTGGAATTGGCCCAACCAAGATCACTCGCGTAATTGGAATTGTTAAGGCTTACACAACTCGCGTTGGATCTGGTCCCTTCCCAACCGAATTATTTGATGAGGATGGCGAGAAGCTACGTAAGATTGGCGGNGAGGTCGGTGTCACCACCGGACGTAATCGTCGTTGTGGTTGGTATGACGCACCGATCGCGCGTTACGCAGTCCGCGTAAATGGAATTACCGATTTCTTCTTAACTAAGTTAGATGTTTTAACCGGATGGGAGAAGATTCCAGTCTGCGTTGCATATGACATCGATGGAACTCGCGTTGAAGAACTTCCAGCATCGCAATCTGATTTCCATCACGCCAAGCCAATTTATGAATATCTGCCAGGATGGAATGAAGATATTTCCAAGGCGCGTTCGATTGAAGATCTTCCAGCAAATGCCCGCGCATATGTGAAGTACCTAGAAGAGATTTCAGAGGCACCAATGTCTGCCGTCGGAGTTGGTCCAGGTAGAGATGAAACCATCTCAGTTAGGGATCTCATTTGAAGGTTCTGCTGATTGGTTCTGGCGGGCGCGAACACGCTCTCGCAAGTGCACTAAATCGCGATCCACAACTTGAAGAACTTCATGTAGCTCCGGGAAATCCGGGAATCTTAGAAATAGCAAAATGTCATCCGCTAGATATTAATGACAATGCAGCAATTGTTAAATTAGCAAAAGAGTTAGCCATTGATTTAGTTGTCATTGGTCCAGAAAAACCTTTAGTAAATGGCGTGGCTGATGCTCTGGCAAAAGAAAAAATCGCTTGCTTTGGTCCATCAAAAGCAGCTGCGCAATTAGAAGGCTCCAAAGATTTTGCAAAAAAAGTTATGCACGATGCCGGTGTCCCAACCGCTAAATCATTTACCTGCCGAAACCAAACCGAGATTGAAAGTGCGCTAGATAAATTTGGCCCACCATATGTTGTGAAGCACGATGGACTTGCCGCAGGCAAAGGAGTTGTCGTAACCGAAGATCGCGCATTCGCCATCGAACACGCACTTCAATCCGAACAAGTAGTTATCGAAGAATTTTTAGATGGTCCGGAAGTTTCCCTTTTCGGAATTAGCGATGGCAAATTTGTAATCCCAATGCAACCAGCCCAAGATTTCAAGCGCGCCTTTGATGGTGACCTCGGTCCAAATACCGGGGGCATGGGTGCCTATTCGCCACTTCCTTGGGCGCCAGATGAAATCATTGAGGAGACGTTAGAACAAGTTTTAAATCCAACAATCGCTGAGATGGCCGCGCGCGGCACACCATTTGTTGGTCTTTTGTATGCCGGACTTGCTCTTACTTCGCGGGGCACAAAAGTTATTGAATTCAATGCCCGATTCGGCGATCCCGAAACTGAAGTTTTATTACCCAGACTTGAATCACCACTTGCCCAATTACTTTATGCCGCAGCCACTGGCAACCTAGAAGATTTCGGCGACCTACTCTGGCGAAAAGAATCAGCCGTCACAGTTGTTTTAGCTAGCGCCGGTTACCCAGCAGCGCCAATTATCGGCGAACCGATTATGGGAATTAAAACCAATGATCACTCAACGGTCTTTCACGCCGGCACCGAATTAAAAGATGGCCTTTTGCACTCGGCCGGGGGCCGGGTTCTGGCAGTGACTGGATTGGGAAGTGATTTAACCGAGGCGCGCGACGCCGCCTACCGCACCATCTCAAAAATCACCTTGCACGGCAGCCACTACCGCAGCGATATTGCGCTCAATGCGTCGGTGGCAGAGAAGGGCAATTAATGAACGATAATTCACCTATGAGCCTGCTCGCCCAAAGATATGCCTCCGGGGCGATGCGCGAAATTTTTTCACCCGAATCAAAAATAATTTCCGAACGTAAATTATGGATCGCAGTTATGCGCGCCCAGACAAAGCTGGGACATGCAATTGATGAAAAAGTAATTGCAGATTATGAAAAAGTAATTAATAAAGTTGATCTGGCATCAATCGATGCACGTGAGAAGCAGACCCGACACGATGTTAAAGCTCGGATTGAAGAATTCAACGCTCTTGCAGGACATGAAGCAATTCATGCCGGCATGACTTCGCGTGACCTAACCGAGAATGTCGAAGCGATGCAGATCCGCGACGGACTTAATTTAGTTCATAATCGTGTAGTAGCCACCCTTGGATTACTTGGTGATCGGGCAACCGAATTCATTAATCAAGCAATTGCCGGACGTTCACACAATGTCCCAGNACAGATCACAACTCTTGGTAAGAGATTTGCCTCCTGTGCGCAAGAACTTTTATTTGCTTATGAACGACTCGAAAACCTAATTTCTCGTTATCCAATTCGTGGCATCAAAGGTCCAGTTGGTACGGCCCAAGATTCGGTAGATCTACTTGGCTCATCAGATGCGCATTCAAAACTCGAATCCGAGATCGCCAAATATCTTGGTTTTGAAAACGTTTTAGATTCAACCGGACAGATCTACCCTCGTTCCTTTGATTTCGATGTAATCACAACTTTGGTACAACTTGCAGCCGCTCCTTCATCATTTGCCACCTCAATTCGTTTGATGGCGGGCGCTGAATTAGTAACTGAAGGATTTAAGGCTGGCCAAGTCGGATCATCTGCAATGCCACACAAGATGAATACCCGTTCTTGCGAACGAGTTAATGGCCTTGCCGTTGTCTTGCGCGGCTATGCCTCGATGGTTGGCGAACTATCTGGAGATCAATGGAATGAAGGCGATGTCTCTTGCAGTGTGGTGCGCCGCGTTGCGATCCCTGATGCTTTTTATGCCTTTGACGGCTTAATCGAAACTTTCCTGACAGTCCTTCGCGAATTTGGCGCCTTTCCAGAAGTTATCGCCGCGGAATTAACTAAATATCTACCATTTCTCTCTACCACCAAAATTCTTATGGCTTGCGTAAAAGCTGGAGTTGGCCGCGAAGTAGCGCACGAAGTTATAAAGGAACATGCAGTAGCAGCCGCACTCGGTATTCGCGAAGGCAAAGCAAATCTTATGATTCAAGCTATCGCCGAAGATTCTCGGATCCCACTTAACTTTGAAGAGTTAACCGCATTAATCTCTAAGCCACTTGAGTTCACGGGTGATGCCGCGGCTCAAACAAAGCGAGTTGTTAGTCGCATCGAAGCGATTACCTCCGCACATGCGCAGGCAGCGCAGTACGTTCCTGGCCAAATCCGGTGACGCAGGTGCTACCCGGATGGCAACATCTGCGCAGCGGAAAAGTAAGAGATCTCTATACAAATGATCGCGGCGAACTTTTAATCGTTGCCTCTGATCGCATCTCGGCCTTTGATTACATTCTCCCAACTTTAATTCCGGGCAAAGGTGAGTTACTTACCAAGCTTTCGCTCTTCTGGTTTGATTTCCTAAAAGATGTTGTACCAAATCACATAATTACAACTGAGGTACCAAGTGAAGTAGCCGGTCGAGCCGTAATCGTTAAACCACTAATTATGTTTCCAGTTGAATGCGTTGCCCGTGGTTATTTAACGGGAAGTGGTTGGGCGGAATATCAAAAGAGCCAGAGCGTCTGCGGAATTAAATTACCGGCCGGATTAAGCGATGGATCGAAATTGCCAGAACCAATATTTACGCCAGCAACAAAGGCTGAAGATGGCGAACACGATGAGAACATCACCTTTGAACAATGCGTTGGGATCATCGGCGAACAAGCTTCAGAAATTCTTCGTAAGTTAACGATCTCCCTATATAGCAAAGCCCATGATTATGCGGCTAGCAAGGGAATTATCTTGGCTGATACAAAATTTGAATTTGGAATTGATCCTGAAGGTCGCATCTGTCTTGGCGATGAAGCGCTGACCCCGGATTCCTCAAGATTCTGGGAGGCCACCACGCGCGACTCCTTTGATAAACAATTTGTTCGCAATTGGCTTATAAACTCGGGCTGGGATCGCAACTCCACCCCACCTGCTCTACCTGACGATGTAGTCAAAAAAACCCAAGAACGTTATGCCAGCGCATATCAATTGCTAACCGGAAAGGCGCTTAAATAAATGGCCCTCATCGTCGTAGAAGTTATGTTGAAACCAGAAATTTTAGATCCACAAGGACAAGCCGTTGCTTCTGCATTGCCGCGCCTTGGTTTCAACTTTGCCAAATCAGTTCGCCAAGGAAAGCGCTTTGAAATTGAAGTTGAAGGAACTCCTACTGCTGAACAACTCGCGCAGGTGGAAGATGCCGCACATAAATTACTTTCTAATCCAGTTATCGAAACTTACGTTGTGAAGATTGAGGGCTAATGTCTTTTCGCATTGGCGTTGTAACTTTTCCAGGGTCGTTAGATGATCGTGATGCTGCTCGCGCAGTTGAGATGGCAGGCGCAACTGCGGTGCCACTTTTTCACGCAAGCGATGATTTAAAAGAAGTTGAAGCTGTTGTTCTGCCAGGTGGCTTTTCTTATGGCGATTATCTTCGTTGTGGTGCGATCGCGCGCTTTGCCCCAATCATGAATTCCATTGTTACCGCAGCCGAACATGGTTTTCCAGTTCTGGGAATCTGTAATGGCTTTCAAGTTTTATGCGAATCGCATTTATTGCCAGGTGCGCTTACCCGCAATCAAGGACTGCACTTTTTATGTCGCGATCAAAAACTAAAGATTGAAAATACCGAGACGATGTGGACCAATGGATTTACTCAAGGCCAAGAGATTGTGATCCCGCTAAAAAATGGTGAAGGCTCTTTCCAGTGTGATGATGAGACCCTTGAGATGCTGGAGTCAGAGGGCCGAGTAATCGCACGTTATGTAGATTTTGATCCAAATGGTTCCCGCAATTTAATCGCCGGAATTTCTAACGAACGCGGCAACGTTGTCGGTTTAATGCCACACCCAGAACATGCGATTGAATCCCTAACCGGACCAAGTGAAGATGGTTTGATTTTCTTTAAGTCGATCTTGCACCAGATGGTGGGTCGCTAATGTCTTTAGATACCGTTACAAATGCGCAAAACAATCCAGATGCCTCCCAACCTTGGGCCGAACTCGGACTAAAGGAAGATGAATACGCAAGAATCAAAAACATTTTGGGTCGTCGCCCAACTTCAAGTGAATTGGCGATGTATTCAGTCATGTGGTCAGAACACTGTTCTTACAAATCATCAAAGGTTCATCTAAAGCAATTTGGCGAAAAGGCACCAAAGTCAGATGCGCTTTTAGTTGGAATTGGTGAGAACGCTGGCGTTGTCGATATCGGCCAAAATTACGCTGTAACTTTTAAAATCGAATCACACAATCACCCATCATTTGTTGAGCCATATCAAGGAGCTGCAACTGGCGTTGGTGGAATTGTTCGCGACATTCTTACGATGGGTGCCCGCCCGATTGCCGTGATGGATCCGCTTCGTTTTGGTTTAGCTGATGCCGAAGATACCCGCCGCGTTTTGCCAGGAATTATTGCTGGGGTTGGCGGCTATGGAAATTGTTTGGGGCTGCCAAATATTGGCGGTGAAGTTGTCTTTGATGAAACTTATGCTGGAAATCCTTTAGTTAATGCGCTTTGCGTTGGTGTTATGAAGCATGAAGATATTAAGTTGGCAAAGGCGCATGGCGCCGGCAATCTAGTTGTTTTATTTGGTGCGAAGACTGGCGGCGATGGAATTGGTGGCGTATCAGTTCTAGCATCGGAAACCTTTAACGCAGCAAAGCCAACCAAGCGTCCATCAGTACAAGTTGGCGATCCATTTGCTGAAAAAGTCTTGATTGAATGTTGCCTAGAGATTTTTCATGCCGATCTAGTTGTGGGTATTCAAGATCTTGGTGGCGCCGGACTTTCTTGCGCGACCTCTGAACTCGCAAGTGCCGGCAGTGGCGGCATGGAGATTGAATTGGAGAAGGTGCCACTTCGCGATCCATCACTTTCACCAGAAGAGATCTTGATGAGCGAATCGCAAGAACGTATGTGCGCGATCGTAGAACCAAAGCACATCAAGCAATTTATGGCGATCTGCAAGAAGTGGGATGTGACCGCAACCGTGATTGGTGAAGTTACCGAAGGCGAACGCTTGCATATCTCATTTAATGGCGAATTAATTGTTGATGTCCCACCTCGCACTGTTGCTCACGATGGTCCGGTCTATAACCGCCCAATCGCAAAGCCGGCTTACGTCGAAGAACGCGCAAAGGCAGTAATTAATATTCCAATGCCAACAAGTGCGGAAGATGTAAAAGCTGCAATCCTAAAGTTGATCGCCTCCCCAAATATCGCCGATAAATCTTGGGTCACCTCGCAATACGATAAATATGTCCAAGGCAATAGCGTCCTAGCTCAACCAGAAGATTCGGGAATGATTCGCATCGATGAGAAGACCAATCTTGGTGTTGCTATCTCTACCGATGCAAATGCCAGGTGGTCATATCTAGATCCATATGAAGGCGCAAAGTTAGCGCTTGCTGAAAGCATGCGAAATATCGCAACAACTGGTGCAAAACCATTGGCCGTAACCAATTGCCTAAACTTTGGTTCGCCTGAAGATCCTGGTGTGATGTGGCAATTTGCTGAAACCGTTCGCGGACTTGCCGATGCCTGTCTAGAACTTGGACTTCCTGTTACCGGTGGCAATGTCTCCTTCTATAACCAAACCGGCAGCGTTGCGATTTTGCCAACGCCAGTAATCGGAGTTCTAGGTGTGATTCAAGATGTTCGAAAGCGCACTCCGATGGGAATCAACAAGAGCGGATCAGATCTCTGGTTAATTGGTGATGTTGATTCAAATATGTCTGGCAGTGAATGGGCTTATCTGCACGGTGAGATTGGAAATCTTTCTCCTAAATCAGATCTTGCCAAAGAAGCACGCCTGGTAGATCTCTTACTTGAAGGACAAGAAATATTTGAAGCCGCCCATGATGTTAGTAATGGTGGCTTGGCTGCGACCTTGATAGAGACTGTTTTGAAAAATAAAATTGGCGCATCTGTAACACTTTCTGATGTGGCAGTTGCCTTGTTCTCTGAAACCCCGGGCCGCGTATTAGTCGCGATCGATCCAAATCACACAAATGAGATGGTGGCCTTGGCCGGTAAGTATCAAATCGCAGTTAACAAGATCGGTACAACTGGTGGCGATGAATTGGTGATTAACGATACAAAGTTATCAATTACCGAACTTTCTAAAGCCCATACCGAGACCTTTCCGAAATTATTTGGATAATTAAAAATGCGCGATCAGCAAATCATGCAGCAAGTAAAAGAGATACTTGCGCAGATTTCTAAGATCGCACCTGGCCACGCAGTAGAACTTCGGATTCCTCCTTACTCTGCGATCCAATGTGTCGAAGGGCCAAAGCACACTCGGGGTACGCCTCCTAATGTGGTTGAGTTGAGCGCGCATTCACTCTTTGATTTAGTAAACGGCAAACTCGATTGGGATGCCGGCATTGATAATGGTGCAATCCACGCATCAGGTGAACGCTCTAACTTGAAGGAACTATTTAGCGAATTACAAAATAGGATTACCCAATGAGCCGCCGTCCTGATGGAAAGCTAACCTTCGAACTATTCGACGGCGATAAGGCCCCACAAGATGAGTGCGGTGTATTTGGAGTTTGGGCGCCGGGTGAAGAAGTAGCAAAGCTAACCTTCTACGGTTTATATGCACTCCAACATCGCGGCCAGGAATCTGCTGGAATTGCGACGAGTGATGGTTCGCGAATTTTTGTTTACAAGGATATGGGTCTGGTCTCTCAGGTCTTTACGGAAAGCGATTTAGCAACGTTGACTGGCGACTTAGCAATTGGCCACTGCCGATATTCAACAACCGGGTCTAGTACTTGGAATAACGCCCAACCAACACTTCGCGCAACAAATCACGGAACACTGGCCCTTGCTCACAATGGAAATCTAACTAACACCGGTGATCTTGCCGAAGCGTTAGACAAGATTGATCACGAATCAAAAAATCACGGAACTCATGCCACAACCGATACTGAAATTATGACCGCTCTAATTGCCGCGCAAGAGGGTAAGAATTTTGAATCATCTGCACTTGCAGTTCTCCCAACTTTAAAAGGCGCCTTCTCTTTAGTCTTCATGGATGAACACACCTTGTATGCCGCGCGCGATGCCCACGGGGTTCGCCCACTTGTGATTGGAAAGTTGGATCACGGTTGGGTAGTTGCATCAGAATCTGCAGCTCTCGATATCGTCGGAGCCTCTTTTGTTCGCGAAGTTGAACCTGGTGAATTTATAGCAATTGATTCAAATGGCTTGCGTTCACACCACTGGGCAACGCCTGATCCAAAGGGTTGCATCTTTGAATACGTTTATTTAGCCCGCCCAGATACCTCAATCGCTGGCCGCAATGTGCATGCAACCCGCGTTGCAGTCGGTGAACAACTCGCCATCGAACATCCAGTTGAAGCAGATTTAGTTATCCCAGTTCCAGAATCCGGGACACCGGCCGCGGTTGGGTATGCCAAGCAATCTGGAATCCCATATGGCGCCGGGCTAGTTAAAAATTCTTATGTCGGTCGTACCTTTATTCAACCTTCACAAACTATTCGCCAATTAGGTATTCGCCTTAAATTAAATCCACTTCGCGAGATTATTGAAGGAAAGCGCATCGTTGTCGTAGATGACTCAATCGTTAGAGGCAATACCCAACGCGCCTTAGTGCGAATGTTGCGCGAAGCTGGCGCCCTTGAAATTCACGTGCGGATCTCCAGCCCACCAGTGATGTGGCCTTGCTATTACGGAATCGACTTTGCCTCGCGCGCGGAATTAATCGCAGCCGGCCTAGAAGTAGAAGAGATCCGCCGTTCTATTGGCGCAGATTCACTTGGTTATGTCTCGAAAGAGGGCTTGGTTGCGGCCACAACAATTGCCGAAGATAAATTATGCACCGCCTGCTTTACTGGAAAATATCCAATCCAAATTCCGACTGATTTATCTGCCGGAAAGAATTTGCTAGAGATGGTGAACCGTTACGAATGAGTACCTATTCACAAGCAGGAGTAGATATTGATGCCGGCGATCTTGCCGTCCAATTAATGAAGGAACATTTAAAAAAGGCCCGTCGCCCCGAAGTTGTTGGCGATATCGGAGGCTTTGCCGGACTCTTTGAAGTTTCAGCTCTTAAGAAATTTGATAAACCACTTCTTGCCACTTCAACCGACGGCGTTGGCACCAAGACCGAGATTGCCCGCCAAATGGGTAAGTACGACACCATCGGTGAAGATTTAGTTGCAATGGTTGTCGATGATCTAGTTGTCTGCGGCGCCGAACCACTTTTTATGACCGACTACATTGCAGTTGGAAAAGTATTTCCAAATCGAATTGCTGAAATTGTCGCCGGAATTGCCAAGGGATGTCAGAAGGCTGGAACCGCTTTAGTGGGCGGGGAAACCGCCGAACATCCAGGGCTGCTTGCCGAAGATGAATTCGATATTGCAGGCGCGGCCACCGGCGCAGTTGATGAAAAGAATTTACTTGGCGAACATCGGGTGCGCGAAGGCGATGTAATCATCGCAATGCCAGCATCAGGATTTCATGCAAATGGGTATTCACTTGTTCGACATATTTTGAAGACTAAGAATTTAAAGTTAGAGAGCAAGATCGAAGAATTAGGCAAAACCCTTGGTGAAGTTCTACTTACCCCCACTGAAATTTACTCACTAGATTGTTTAGCTTTAATAAATGGAATTAAAGAGGATCTTCACGCCTTCTCCCACATCACAGGTGGTGGCATTGCTGAGAACACTGCGCGCGTAATTCCACAAAACCTTTCGGCAATTTATGATCGCGGTACTTGGTCACTCCCATTGGAAGTCCAATACCTGGCAGAACAAGGCGGGGTCCCACAATCAGATATGGAACGCACCTGGAACTGTGGCCTTGGCATGGTCGCCATCGTCGCCCCAGAGGCGGCCGATCGGACCATCCGCAGCCTCTTGGCCCGGGGAATGAGCGCCTTTGTATGCGGGGAGATCCAAAAAGACGCGGGAAAACGCGCTGCATTGGAAGGTAACTACAAGGCGCGATAACCTACGCGTCTGACGAATTCACACACTTAAATCGGTAAGGAGGTCACGAGCATGGGCCGGGGCCGACAAAAAGCAAAAGCAACCAAAGTTGCACGTGATTTAAAATATTCAAACGCTGAGATGGATCTCGAGCGTTTAGCAAAAGAACTCCATGGCGAAGTCAGCAGCGATGCTGATCGCAATGATGACGATCCATTCGCTGAAGGTAATTACATCCGCCGAGCTTAATGAGACCAACCCCTTACGTAGCATCGCTTCGAATCTACGAACCAATCACTGCATTTTCTCCAGCAGAGCGATTGCGTTGGGAAGCAATACCAATTACCTCTGCCACTGGCTTTGATGAACAAGAACGCGCGATGCGTCGCGTCATCGTCACCGAACCACCAGCCCTAAAACCAGATGGTGCCCACATTTTAGAATGGGAAGGTCAACGTTATGTCTGCCCGTGGTCTACTGCCGCAAGATGTTGGGCCGCACTAGAAGATTTCAAGGAAACTCTTCCAGCCCCAGTTGTTAAATTCTTTATTCCACAAAATATTGAAGATGCGATCAAAGTAAATTCCGAAACTTTAGAAGATAAAGTCCCGCACATTATTTCTGAAACCTGGATGATTCCACCTCGTTGGTTTGGTTTATTCGAACCCGAAGAGAGATTGCGTGGACAATCTGAAGATGGACCTTTCACAGTTCTTCGCACCTCAATTGCCAATGCTAAGAAGCGTTGCATGTTTACCCATCAAACAGTTGTTGCATCCTTTGGAAATGGCCCAATCGAACAAGAGATTGCAGATACTTTGGACTGGATGTCACTCTTTCATCCTGAATCAATTGTTGAATTAGATTATGGCGGACTTGCTGGATATCTAGAGCGCTCGCTAATTGAAAATGGCGAAGATGGACTCGAGGCCGATACCTCGGTAGAAGACATTCAATTATCTTTAAGTGGCTTGGCCGAAGGTGATGGCACTCGTGCAGGAGTTGGCTATGAAAGGCTTATTTCACGCTGGCGGCGAGTAGCGGCCTACGAACAAGCAACATAGAACAAGCTAGATAATCAGGTTACGATTAGCCCATGAGTCAAGAACAAGAAGTTCTATTGACCCCGGCTGAAGTAGCACAACTATTTCGGGTAGATCCAAAGACAGTTACGAGATGGGCTAAAGCCGGAAAGTTGACCGCGATTAAGACTTTAGGTGGCCACCGTCGCTATAAAGAATCAGAAGTAAAAGCACTTTTAAATAATGGGAGTACAAACTAATGACCGATAAAACACCAGATAAAAAGCCAGTAGATGTTGATGCAAAGGCAAGAATGTTGGAAGCACTTGCTAAGAAGCAAAATAAAAACAACACCGGCGTTAAAGGTGGCCCAACATCTGGTTCCAAAGTTTCTGGTGCATCTGGTGCCAATGCCCCAAAGATGTTCCGTCGTAAATCTGGTCCTTCAGGTTCAGCTGGTTAATCTTTAAATATGAGCATTACGCACTTTCAATACTTTTTACTTTTTGTCGTAACTTTCGCATTTGTCGGATTTCTAACTCCGGTAATGCGCCGTATTGCAATCGATAAGAAGATCTACGACGTTCCAACCGCGGCCCACAAGACCCACAAAGAGCCGGTGCCATACCTCGGCGGCCTTGCAATCATCATCGGAGTTGTCGCAGTTTCTTATGCAACTGCCTTCTATCGATCCTTTGATGGCCATACTCTGCTTCTTCAAACTTCAGTTCTAGCCCCCGCTTTAGTCCTTGGACTTATCGGACTTTGGGATGACATGAGCAATTTAAGTCCCGCACCACGCTTTGCAATTCAAACACTTGCCGGAATCTTCACCGCATGGATTTTGATTGCTGAAAATACTGTTGGAAATCCAACCGGACATAAATGGCTCGATGCGATCATCACTATCATCTGGGTAGTCGGTATCTGCAATTCCATTAACTTCTTCGACAATTTAGATGGTGGGGCTGCGGGCACAGTTGCCGTTACATCTTCAGCACTCTTTGTACTTGGTTTTAGCGGCCACCAATACCTAATTGCGGCCCTGTCCGCAGTTACCGCAGGCGCAACGATTGGCTTTTTACTTTGGAATAAATCCCCAGCTCGTATCTACATGGGCGATGCTGGTGCGCTTTTCTTAGGTGTCTTAATTGCAACTTTAACTATTCGTCTAAAGCCAGATGCCGAGACTCAATGGACTTCACTGGCCACACCAGTTCTATTGCTTGCAGTTCCAATTCTCGATACCAGCGTCGCTGTTATCTCACGACTTAAAAGAGGGATCTCACCATTTCAAGGTGGTCATGATCATTTATCTCACCGATTAATTCGTGCCGGACTTTCACGTCGCATGGCGGCAATAACGCTTTGGTCTTTATCGGCCTACTTTGCCGCATCTTCAATCGCGATCACAATGACGAGCAAGAACGTTGAGCAAGTTATCGTTGGTTTTGCCAGCGTTGTTTGGGTGGTCTTGTTTATCAAGTTCTTCCAAACAGCCGATGCTTGATTTGCACTTACCGTAAATTTAGTTAAATTTTATGCAGCAAGATCGGTAGATTTAACAGAATTAAAACTCTATATTTTTCTACGTGATTAAACGTCTAAGGCGCCTACACCCAGCTGGAAAGCGACTTCTTTCCGTCTTCCTAGCTATCTTGTTTGTTTATGGCGCGACGATAATCGTCATCTCTCACACAAACGATAACGGTGCGAATTCAATTGATGACAAACTTTCTGCAGCAATGAGTCAAAAGCGCATGGATGTATATGCGCAGATCACCGAAGTGAATCCACTTAAAGGTGAAGCTAAAGCCAGAATCGAACCCTGGCCGTTAGATGATTCGTTGGGCTACAGATATCGCAGCGGTTGGATGCCGGTTCAAGATATGTCTATTCATGTCGATGCAATCGTTGGTGGTTCTCCTACCGGAGACAATCTTTATAACTTCAAGAAAAATGTTCCAGTAGGTGGTTTTGATGTGACATTGGATGAAAAAGTGACACCTGCCGCGAATATAAGCCGTTATCCATTTGATCAATATATTTTTGAAGTGCCAATTTCTGCCTCTTATACCGATGTAAAGGGTGCAAACCAAGATCTACCAATATTGCCTCAGGATTACACCAAGAAGATTGATACTTTTGATATTTCAATGAAGCATGTGTTGTGGACTGATTCAAATAAAGTTGTTTCGTTAAATAACAAAGCTTCAATAAGTGATGCGGTTGGTGAATACAACACGGGTATTACATCATCAATCTTTGATGCAAAACGTTCTAATTCAACAAAATTATTAACACTAATCATTTTGTTCTTAATGATTACAGCTATGGGTTCAGTTGGAACAATGGCATTCATGGTGGCATCGACAAAGCGCCCACCAACTCTTTCGGCTCTAACTTGGTCAGCCGCAATAACCTTCTCACTGATTGGTCTGCGTGGCCTATTTCCTGGTAGCCCACCAATCGGCGTCATAATTGATCGGGTGGTTTATTTCCCAGCTCTACTCATCACTTTGGTCTGCTCACTCTCAATTTTGATAACTTGGACTCGTCGCGAGGATTACGTTAATTAGCGATAACGGTTAATCTTTACTTGTGAGCAAGCGGGATCAAATCGAGTTCACGGCCTGGCTACAAGAGCGCCAAGCCGCTCTTCTCAAAGCCGCCCGAGTAATCTGCTTTGATACCCAAAATGCCGAGGATGTTTTGCAAGAGGCACTTGCCGATGTTTATACCCGCTGGGCGAAAGTGAAAAAACACGATAACCCAGAGGCATATGTCATGCGCGTTATGGTCAGCAAACATGCTGATATGCGACGTAAGTGGCTCCGCAAAAAAGATGAGAAAGAAACCACCTGGGAATTAGCCGAAAATATTAGAAATATCGCAGATCATTCCGACGATGTTGCTCAACGATTATTAGTGCAATCAGCCCTCAAATCTTTATCTGCCATTCAAAGAGCTGTTTTGGTTCTTGTATACGAACATGGTTTGGTCTTAAGAGAGGTTGCGACAGTACTTGAGATACCTATGGGCACAGCGGCTTCACATTTGGCACGAGGTAAGGCTGCCGTTGCTGCATTCTTGGATTTAGTTCCGGAGTTCGAAAAATCCATGAAGAAATCAATTGGAAGTCCGACTATCTTTGGTCAACTAAATACTGAATCAGAAGTTCTATATGGGGAAGTGGTGGAAGATCAATGAGTGATATCGATCCTCTTATCCGCCGCGAATTAAATTGGATGGCCCTAGGTGTTCTAGAAAATAGAGATCTATCAGAATTAGTCTTTGCAAAAGTACGCCGCCGCCGAATTAAGAGAGCTCTCATCGCAGGATCGGTAGCATTTTCACTAATTATCGTTTCAGCACTTACTTTTGCAGTCGTAAAACATAATTCAAATCGCATGGCCGCTATTTCAACTGCAAATACTGGTGCTACTGGATCGCAAGATTCCAATGCTATTTCACCAACTTCAATCACTGGTTTGATTTCAGATTACCCATTGACCTGGGAGCAAGGCGTCGGCGATTTGGGTGCAATAAGTAAAGCTGGTGGGTTAGGAGACACTCTTGGTGGCCTAACTGCAGTTGGTCTAAAGGTTTCTTGGCAGAGGTGCCCAAGTGGTCAGTGCCCAATTACTTGGGTCTTAGCATTGAAGAACAACACCCAAGATATAGTTTCAATATCTCCGACGCTGATGCTCTTCACCGATCACAGCCCACTAGATAGTTTTGCCAGACCCACGACCATCACCCCGGGTGCTACCTCCCTTCTGGTTTACACCTTCCCAGAACTTAAGACGGGTATGAGTATTTCGGCAGATTCAACTTGGCAGTGGAACTGGTTCTTGACCGTACCTAAATAATTTCCTCTCCGTCTGGCGCATAAATTCCCTCATTTATTACGGTGTGATCCATAGGAGTCCAAAAGGATGGGCTCACATCACATCTCTTGGGGGAAACGTGAAAAAACTTCTAACCGCTGGAGTCACTGCTCTGGCACTTGTCGCAAGTGGGGTCATGACTGGGCTAGCACCAGCTAATGCCGCACTTCGAGTTCCAAAAGCAACTTGGCCAGCATGTTCTGTTTCACCAGGAACTTATTGCGTGGATTCAGTGATCGTTACTGACGCCCGCGGCCGACAAATTCCATTAGTTTGGGTTCCATCCGGACAAGCTGCGCCTGCGGCAAAAGCTACTGATGGTGAACTCATGGCACCTATGGCACAAGTTGATGCCAAAGGAAAAGTTGTAAACAACAGCTGGTGGGCACCACAACATGTGCGTGATGTCTTGTTAAGTGGAACCGCAACTTATGTTGATGGTTCAGCACTTATTGGCACAGCAAATATGCCAACAATTGGCGCAAAGCAAGATCCCAAGACGAAGCTCTGGGATACAACCGAGCCAATGGATGCTTGGAATCAAATGTGGACTTGCGATGACCCAGTCTCTAAAACTCAGAAGCAAATGCTTCGCACTGATTGTTTCAAAGGCGCAGTTCTTGTAATTCAAGATGGCGAATTGAAAGATGTTCAATGGCAACCACAAGCGCAAGATGCCATTAATTCAATCAAGTGGATGTCTGCAAATACCTTCGTAGATCTAAAAGATCTTGCTGCACAACAATTGCAACCTACGCAAGGCTCAACTTACGATGCAAAGGCTAAGACTTTTTCCAAAACTGAACCACTATTTTTCCCAAAGTGGATTCTTGATCAATATATGATCCAAAACTGGGTTGTTCCTGGCTTATCAGATCTACAACCAACACAAGTAGCAGCGCTACCTACCGATACATCAACCGCAGTTGCTCCTGATACTGCATCGGTAAATGTATCTACGGTTTCAGCCGGTCGGGCACTTTCTGGCCGTTGGACAGTTTCAAACTGGGCAGCACTTGGATTGAATTCACTTGGTTACGACGGACTGTACGTTGATGCAAAGGCAGCCAACGAGTTCGTTAACCACACCTTTGTTGATGTCAATCCAGTATTGGTTGATGCCAATAACAAAGTTAACCTGGCAGGTCAAGCAAATAATGCCAAGTACGCAACAAACTTGGATCCAGATGTCACTATTTCAGTGAAGCTGCGTACCGGTGACATTAAGACCGGCGTAACGGTTGCAGTTGGTGTTGATACTGAAGTACAACAAGGTCAGGATCAATACGGCAACAACTTAACAATTACTGGTAACCCTGTTTCGGTTCCCATCTCAGCTAGTGCAAAGGATTGCACCGGTGAATCTGGTGTTGCCGTTGCAAACGTTCGCCAATTCCAAACCCTGATTGTGGTTCAAAATGACACCGCTGGATTTGGCGTTGATGGCACTTCTGGAAATATGTATGTTGGTTCAAACGGTGTTTGTAACCTAAGTACTCCAACTTGGAATCCAGATAACAAGTCATTTACTTGGCAGACCGCCGCTCCGCACTTTGCGGCAGATGGAACAACAGTGAATAAGGGCTTCTATAAGGCCGTGATTCCATTCCAAGACGCAGCACTCCTATGGGGACTGACAAACCCAGCAGATGCAGCTACTGCACTTACAGTTGCAGTGACAACTGAAGCTGGCGGCTCATCAGCTGCAATCAGCGTCGTCTCTGCAAAGAACAACAACATAGTGATCGATGTTTCAGGTTTTGGTTATTCACGACCAAAGCTTTCAATCGCTATGAAGCCTGGCTATAAGCCTTCTAAAAAATCGATCGCTTCACTTCCTAAAGCAAAGTCAACCGTGACTTGTGTACTAGGAAAGACAACGAAAAAGATCACAGACGTTAAGCCAGTTTGTCCAAAGGGCTACAAAAAGCTGGTCTAACCGTTTTTCCTTCCAAGGGGTAGATAGAAAGTCTGCTCCGCTCAGATAACAGCGGAGCAGAACTTCTATTTTCACAATAAATCGAAAGGTGAATTAATGAAGAATCGTTTTGTATCGACATTAATTGTGGCCTTTGTACTCATATTGAGTTTTACGGGATATGCGAGGGCAGATACTGCCGAAGAAACTTATTACCCTGATGTGAAGTCTGAACCAGGATGGATGGGTGTCACGTTTGATAATTCAATTTCCCTAGTCGAACCAAGTCGACTATATGCACAATTGATTCCAAGATCTGGAGACGCGCCGGGTCAAAAAATGTTCTTGTGTTCTTCAACTAAGGATGCTCCTTGCCAGGATCCTGCATACAGCTATTCATTTCATTCAAATTTAACCCAATGCACTTCTTCATCGGAAAAGGATTGTATTGAGGAATTTGGCAAGATTAATGATGATGGCTCAATCATTGATGCTACTCATGTAATCGATTATTCAAATAATGGGAATTTTGTTGGCGACCCAAGTATCGGAATTCCCGATGGCCATGGATCGAATATTTGGTCTTTAAAGGAATCAAACGGAGATCAAACTTACGCGGTCAATGTTGGGCTTGATGGAGACTTTGTCAGAAGTGAGGGAAAGGCCAATATTTATAGATTTAACTCAAGTATTCAACCAGTAAAAGAAGTAACTGGTAGCCAATATATCGGAACAAGAGTTAGGGTCGTTAAAAGAGCTTTTGGTGATGGTCCAGGTTGGGACACAAGCGCTTTAATAAAAGGCTGTCAGATTTACGAAGAAGGAAAATGTGCAATTCGACAAACGTTCGATTTAAATAATAATTACATTTTGAAGGTGCGACTAAGTCAACCAATAAATGGCTGGCTTCATGGAAGAATGAATAGTGCAACTTTTGATGTTAAATCCAATGCTGATAAATCAATTCTCTTGACAATTACTGCCAAACCTTTAAAAGTTCCAATGGTAAATGGTTGGAGCAAATGGACGGATTTGCCGGAAAATGTAAAGGCACTTTATCCAGTCGGTTCAGGCGGGACTGGTGGCACCGTTGATGCTTTTGTGACAACAAATCTGGCATCACGAACTCTGTTATCACCATCCGAAGTTGCCGGCCAAAGGGCGATAGATGAGATGAATGCGTGGCTGCCCTTGTTAAGTAATAAGGCGAATAACATGAAAACATTGTGGTCCGCACGTACCATCAATGGGCAACTTCCCATCGACATGAACAAATGCCCAAATTCACAAGGCTTAACGGGAATTGTTGGTACCAATGCCGCGGTGTATTCAGATGGCCCACCGACATTTGATCCACAAAGTAGTTCTCTAAATTACACCGTTGGAGCTCCCCACTTTGATTCGAGCGGTGGAGTCTTTAGTGGGTATTATCAATTAAACCTTCGGGCAGATATAGCCAGATGTATCTACGGTTTCTCGAAGGCACCTATAAGTGCAAAGGTTGAAATTGCGAGTAGCGATGGAACCCCAAGAGTGGCAGTCACCTCACTCAGCGAAAAGAATGGGTGGCTAAATCTCACTGCGACTGGATTTGAATTCTCAACGCCAAAGATTGCGGTTAAGTTAATTCAAGAAGCGCCAAAAGTTGTGACTCAAAGCAAGGTCGTCGTTAAGAAAATCACCTGCATTAAAGGCAAGCTTACAAAAGTAGTGTCAACAATCAACTGCCCGATTGGATTTAAGAAGAAATGAAAATAAGAAATAGAATTTTGGTTTCAATTTTGACTGCATTTTCTGTTGGAATTTCAATCGCGGATTTCGCGAGAGCAGATAGTTGGAGTGCCCCACAAACCATATATGCAGATGGAAATGTGGGGATCGGGATTAGCGGACTCTCCACTATTTTTAGTCAAAACTCACGATTGCAGGCGGTAGGCGATAGCGGGCCTTCAATGAAGGCTCTTTGTAAATCGATCTCGACCGAAGGTTGCAGTCCCACAGATAAATTTAATGCATACTCAGTTCTAGCACCGTGCAAGTCCGTAAACGATTCCTGGTGCATAGAAGGTTTGTCTATTGGGGCTAATTCTGAAAATTTAATCGCTGGAACCCTCATAAGAACCTTGAAAACTCCGACTTTTGCTGGAAGTTCAGATATTGGCCTTGTCGCAGGTGGTCAAGGCTCATTATGGAAAGTTAGTAATCAAATGAATGCCGGGGGTACTGATACTTATGAAATCTTAGCCAAATTATCCGCAGTTAAGTCGGGAACGCCTTATTTCCAAATTCAAAATCTATCTGTCGAAGTGAATCCCTATAAGCAGGTGCAAGGTTCATTTATGCCAATTGTCGATACCCTTGCCGAAAATCCTGCCGGGCAAAAAATCTTGACAGAGTCGGGGAATGATGCAAAGTGTGCCTGGCAAGAGTATGGATTATGTGGCGTAAAACAAGACTTCCTACCCGAAACGCGCATAAAGTTGCAATTGAGGATTGGAAATAACCTAGACAAATGGCTTGTAGGACGTTTCTACGATTCGAAAATTTCCATTTCACCTTTGTCCAACACTCAAAATCAATTGTCAGTCGAAGGGGTTTCGGCAAGTGTTCCTCGCTTAGCCATCGGTGTTCCATATTCAAACTTATCTGAAATTGAAAAAAATGCCTGGGACCAGAGCTACCCGGGTATGAATTATGTGCAACAGCCCGGAGAGTACTTCTTAGGTTACGGGAAGTTTTCGCAAGATTTCCTCAGTGTGATGGATGCTTTTAAGTCTGAAACCGGCGATAAGGCTTCAGGCAAAGTTAATATTTGGAGTTTCATTTCTCAACCTGTGAGCAACGGATGTTTTTCTATCCAGGGTAGTATCCCGGGAGTAGTTTCGACCAATGCAATGGGCGTTGACTCAAGCCCACCAACTTTTGAAAATGGAGCTTTTGTTTATCATCTTTCGGGGTACCACTTTAATCCCGATGGGTCAGTGTTCCAGGGTACCTATGATCTAAACTTGAGTTCCGAAGTCGCACACTGTCTTTACAATATTCCTCAATCATTAAATGCCGCTACTGTTTCAATAGTAAATTCTGACGGTTCAACAAATATTACAACAAATACTGTTCATGACGATGGTAAGTGGCTCCATCTATCAATAAATGGATTTACATTTTCTAATCCGACTATCAAAGTTACTTTTACCCACAGTGATACATTGCCTGTAATACCAGTCGAAAGTTCAATTCCACAAACCTCTAATTCTGACAAAATTTCAATTTTACCAAAAACGGATTCGCCAAACGTTGTGCCACAAAAATCAAAGATTTTCTATTGCATAAAGGGGAAAGTAGTAAAAGAAATTAAGACAGCTAAATGCCCAACTGGATACAAGAAGAAATAAGCGATATGAAAAAACTACTTATCAATTTTTCTGCAATCACTATCTTAGTTACTTTGATTGCGGCTCCGGCAAAAGCTAGTTCGATACCTGAAGAGCAGTGGCGTATTCCTTATCCGACAAATCTAAACTGGCATGGTGATGCATTCAAGAGCATCTCGATCGAAAGCTCAATGCAGATATTTGATACCTTCCCTCACCTCTGGGCGGAGAGTTATCCAAACTCTACCTGGTCACGATATACATGCACAGATACAAAGAGCATTGGATGCACTAACCCAGATCAGTACTCGTATCAATCAATTCTCCCGGTATGTAAGGATTCTGCCGATACGGACTGCATAGATTCGTTAAATGCCACCGGCGAAGATGGTTCTATAACCGGTGCAAAATTTACGAACTACAATTTAGATAAGCATCCGCAAGACTTTACAACTCCACCTGAATTAGGTATCCCGCACACTGCGAATCCAAGCGTTTGGAATATTTCCGGGGCTCCGCATGCGAACGGAACTTCATATCTAGTCGTTGTCGGACTTACCGGAACGGTTGACAATCGAAACAAGAATTCTTACAGAAACTCTCAATCAATATACGCAAATGTGATTCCAGTATCTGTGCATAAAAAAGCCTTAGCTACGCTCCCTTCCTGCTGGCAACGGGAGGGAATTGATCTAAATAACTTGGTTGGCAATAGTGATTTCTGCACTGGGAGTGAAGGTCAATATGTTTCGGACAATGAACCGCGGTGTTCAGCAGCTTATGGAACTTCAGGTGATTGTTACGCACCGGAACCGTTTCCATCAGGGTTCAAATTTGAATTAAATTTACGCCTAAAGAAAGAACCTTTGGGATGGATACATGGTCGAATTGAAACCCCAAATATTTCAATCACAAAGTCAAGTTCGGGCAGTACATTATTGAAAGTAAGTGCTTCGCCTGTAAAGGTTCCAGTTTTCTTTACGAATGGTTATTGGAATCAGCTTTCAGAGAAAATCAAGCAATGGTGGCTTACTGACTTTCGAACCTACATACTAAATGGCGATGCCGCAGGGACCGCAAGCGGAAGTGATCCTGAGCATCCAGACCGCAATGTTCCGACAAGTATTGTCTTTATGACTGCCCACCCTTATGGTGATTTTTCAATGTCTATCATTAAAAATCTAAGTGGGGAAGTTAAAGATACTGCGGCAGCATCCCCAACAACTTGGTCATTTCGATCCTTGGATGACCCATTTGGCAACAGTGTGAACCCATGTATATCTACAGGTACTGGCCTAAAAGGAATTGTTACTACGAATTCGACTAGTTATGCGCAGGGCGCCCCAACCTTCTCAAATGGCAACTTAAATTACAAAGTGGCCTCTTTGCATTACTTATCTGACGGTTCGATATTTCACGGAACGTATGACTTGATTTTGCGATCAGACGTAGCCCGGTGCTTGTATGGATTTTCAAATGCACCAATATCCGCAACCATTTCAGTACTTAGTGAGAATGGCGCGAATCAAGTTGCTGTGACCTCCGTCAATGAGAAGAGTGGATGGCTATATCTCTCCGCTAGTGGATTTACCTTCTCTAACCCAAGTATTTCTGTAAAGCTAACGCAGGAGGGTCCCAAACCAAAAGTTGTAAATGCAGGGGTACCTAAAAAATTAACCTGCGTAAAGGGAAATCTTACAAAAGTAGTTTCAACAGCCAACTGCCCAACTCAATACAAGAAGAAATAGAGAATATGAGAAAAAGCTTCATAAAAATGCTGGTTCTTACTCTCTTCTTCTCCTTATTTGGATCAACCGCGCAGGCTGGTAACGACACGAGTTGGATACCAACTGATAAAAACTACTATGAACCAACAGTGCACTCGCTGGCTTTCATGGACAAATTGCCGCTCCCTCAGGAACACTCAGTTCTGACAACCTGGAGTAATCCAGACGCTTTTGTTTGCAAATCTACTTCTGATCCAAAGTGTGCGACGGGAAATGTATTCGAATATACATCAATCTTGAAGGTTTGTTCAAGTAATGATGATACTGACTGTGTTTCTGAGGTGAATTCAATCGATTCATCTGGCCAATCGAGCAAAGGAAACTTTTCAAAGTACACGGTAACTAATCACCTAAATGAATTTCCTTCAGATCCAAAATTGGGGATTCCACAAGGTTCTATGCCGAGCATTTGGACCTTACCCAACGCCCCACACGCATCAGGAAGTGAATATGAGGTCTTTGCAGGAAATCATGGGCAAGTCAATCGAAATGGTGAACAGGGCCCCGATGGGAGTTATTTTCAACTCTCGTTAGTACCGGTGGTTTTAAAAGATTTTGGTAAAACTCGGCAAAGTATTTCCGCGGGTTGGAGCCAATCTATTCCCGGAATTTATTACGACTATTGTGCGGATTCAAAAGAAAGCGGAAAAGCAACATATCCAGACTGCTCGCACGTAAACGGTGGCTCTTGTTTATTTGCGACGAGCGATCAGGGCAAATGTTATGCAGAGGAGTCTTTTGGTTCAGTCCAGAGATTTAATGTAAAAATCAGATTAGCCAAAGAGCCAAATGGTTGGATGCATGGACGAATGACTGATCCCACCATTTCAATTAACAGAGTTTCAACAGGAGGGGTCAACTTATCCGTTACGGCTGGGGCAACTTCGGTTCCTATGGTTTATCAAACAGGCCCTTGGGCTTCGCTACCTGCTAGCGTGCAAAACCTATGGGTTAAATGTGGCAAAGATCCTCAGGCTTGCGGAGAGTTTTGGCTTGCCCGGTCTCCAGATGCAACATCCGATTACAAGAATTTGACTCAAACCCTTGAAGGAAATTCACAAATTAACTTAATTCGATATGTAAACGCCTTCGGCAGCGTTCCGCTTCAAATTATGTCAACGATTGCACCCCTAATTGATAATAAATCACAAGCGCTAAGTTCTACTTGGTCGATGCGCACCTTGTCTAATATTGAAATGAACGGTGCAAATGGCTGCTTCACCAGCACGCCTGGGTTGAAGGGAATAGTTACAACTAACTCACCTGCATACTCTGCCGGGCCACCTGAATATAAAGACGGCTCACTTAATTATCAGGTCGCTGCACCTCACTTTAACCCTGATGGCACGACTCCATTCAAAGGAAATTACAACTTAGTCATGCGATTAGATGTCGCTCGTTGTATTTATGGATTTACTAGTGCACCAATTCAAGCTTCCATCTCAGTTTTATCAGCAGATGGGAATGCAGATATTGCTACTTCCGTTACTGGTGAAAAAGAAGGTTGGATTTCACTTAGAGCCAACAACTTCCAATTTTCTTCACCAGTAATTCAGGTGAAGTTAAGCCAGGCTCCAGTTGAGAAAATTCCCTCAAACAAAAAGGTTTCTGCGAAGCAGATGACTTGCATAAAAGGCAAACTTACAAAAGTTGTTTCAACTGCAACTTGTCCTGCAGGATATCGAAAGAGATGAGACCTAATCCGAAATTCGCCAATCGTATTATATGGCTCGTTATCTTTTTTCTTTTTTCAAGTAACTCCTATTCATTCGCACAGACAATTGAAGTTACAAATTTTGTCTCATGTCGCGATCTGAATGAGATGAATTGCGTTGTCTCACTCGTAGCAACGTTTCCTGATGGAAGCAATATTGTGGGAAAGCCAACCGGGAGAATAAACACTTGGGAAAGCACGGACTTCAACCAAAATTCCCGTGCATATAAGGCTGAAGAATGGGCGATTCCAGGCTTAGTTACATCGGCAGGTACAAATAAAGTGGTCTCGCAGGTTTGGATTCAAAATCCTCAAGAAACTTCTCAGGGTATTTCATACGGTGCCCTCGATATGACTTTGTTTGCTTCCTTGTGGGATGCACCCCAGGAACAATTAAAATCACCTCTTTGTCAGAATTCTGGATTAACAAAACCTTGTTTATTCCCTGCGCAACTACCTAGCGACGTTAAATTTACAGTTGTCTTAAATTCAAATTTACTTAGTCCCGGATTTACTTCTGGAAGCGTTGCAGAAGCTTCATTTACGGAAAAGGCAATACCAGGGGGTTTTCAATATACGATTTCTGGAAATCCAATAAAAATTCCAGTTAATTTGCCAGATCAAAAAGGGACTAACCCTGGCGACTTTCCGCAGGCCTTAGATGATAGAAATTATTGGCATTTGTATACGGTTGATAGGCGCAGCTTGAATTTTAATTGGGAAGGGAATAAGAACTGTTCTATTGGAAATCCAATAATAAGTAGCAATGCGGCTCAGGCTGGGATTCCAAATTATGACCCAAATACTCATGAAGTCACTTTGCAGGTTTCTAGCCCACATTTAAGTGCCGATGGAATTACACCCGAGGTGGGTGATTTCCAGGCAAGAATTCCATTATCAGGAATATCCTGTTTGTGGGGAGTATCAAATAATTCTTTGGATTCAAAGGCGCAAATTTCAATAACTTACCAAGACGGCACCTCTTCAATTGCAAGCTTAGTTACAGGAATTAAAGGCGAGGTTTTTCAGATAAATGCTTCGGGGTTCCATTACTCATCTCCAACTATTCGTCTGAAATTTACAGATGTCGAGCAACTTAAATCGACTACAAAGTTTGCAAAGTTAAAAGTTACTTGTGTCAAAGGCAAACTCACAAAAGTATTTTCGACCGCAAGTTGTCCCGCTGGATATAAAAAGAAATAAATCTAGAGTGGCTCGGGACAGGATCGAACTGTCGACCTCACGATTTTCAGTCGCGCGCTCGTACCAACTGAGCTACCGAGCCAATATTTAGTTGTAATAAAGCCGATCAGTTACATCATTAAAACTAGAAAGAAGAAGAGTGTGTGGACACTCTCCTTCTAGCGACCCAGACGGGACTTGAACCCGCGACCTCCGCCGTGACAGGGCGGCGCGCTAACCAACTGCGCTACTGGGCCTTTCCAGAAACAAAACAACTTTTAGTTCGTTCATCCCCACAAGTCTTTTACAACAAGTGGCAACGAACATTGTTTCGTTCCCTTTCGGTCCGAAAGATTTCTCTCTCGTCCTAGTGCCCCCAACGGGGTTCGAACCCGTGTTACCGCCGTGAAAGGGCGATGTCCTAGGCCTCTAGACGATGGGGACGTTTTAAGGCAGATGCTAAGGGTATCGGAGGAAAAGGCAGGGGCAAAACCCGCCTATAAAGCCCAACGAGTAGTAATCGAAATCGTTAAATCCTGTTGCCCCAGGTCTATTTGGGTGGCACCGGCATCGCTCTTAGCCATCGCCATCATCACCGGATATGGATTGCTTGCCGTTGACTCTTCTAGAGAAACAATCTTGCCAAGGGAGACGCCAAGTAATTTCGCATATGAAAGCGCCTTTGATTTCGCGCTCTTAACTGCCGCAGTGCGCGCACTTTGCGATGCAATTGTGTTGTCATAAACAAATGGAGTAACTCCATCGATTGAAAGTGAGTTATCAGTTGATGCAACTACTGCATCGACAACCACACCGGCATTTGCCGCGTTGCGAATAATGATTTCAAAACTTTGCGATGCCCGGTAGCCAGTTAATACCGAACCCTTATCAGCGGTGTAGTTGTATTCCGGAAAGACGGTGAGCGAAGTGGACTTTATATATTGCGCGGTGATTCCATTCGCAAGTAAGGCAGCGCGGACCTTTGCGGCGCTCGCCGATGCCCCAGCCAAGGCATCTTTATTGGTCGCATTAACTACCGATACTGTGGCATTTAATCTGACCGTATCTGGCTTCACCTTCACAGTGCCGCTAGCACTTACGGCGATGTAACGATCTGCTGCTTGCGCAACGCCACTTTGCAGCCCGCCAAAAGCGATCATTGCTAGAGAAAGGGCCAATAATTTTGAGCTTCGAGTTTTCATAGCCCTAGCCTCGCACACCAACCCTCGAAAATTACTTAATATTTAATGAGAGAATTAACCCATGTTCCTCTCAAAGTGCACCGCAGATATGATCGTTAACGCTGCGCAGACTTTGAAAGCTGGCCACCTAGTGGCATTCCCAACCGAAACCGTTTATGGACTCGGCGCCGATGCGACAAATGAATCTGCCGTTGCCAAGATCTACAAAGCAAAAGGCCGCCCAGCAGATCATCCCTTGATTGTTCATATTGCCTCGATGGATGCCATAAATGACTGGACTTCAGATATTCCAGAATATGCAATCAAATTAGCTAGAGATTTCTGGCCCGGCCCAATGACTTTGGTATTAAAGCGCAGTTCTTTAGCGAAGGATTTCATAACCGGAAATCAAGAGACCGTAGGACTTCGCGTTCCAGCCCAACCAATCGCACTGGCCCTACTTAAAGAATTTGAAAAAATTGGTGGAAATGGAATCGCTGCACCAAGTGCTAATCGCTTTGGCGCTGTCTCACCCACAACTGCAAATGCAGTCATGGAAGAGTTACTTCCCTTTCTGGATATCAATAACGATCGAATTTTCGATGGTGGTCCCTGCCTGGTTGGCGTTGAATCAACGATTATTGACTGCACAAAGAATCTGCCACAAATCTTGCGCCTTGGCGCTGTGACAAAAGAGATGATTGAGGAAACAACTGGGCTTGAGGTAATTGATGCTGTTACCAGCACTGAGATTCGCGTATCTGGCTCACTAGAATCCCATTACTCACCAAAAGCTGAAGTTGTTTTGGATCAAGTTCCTATTGCAGGAGATGGATTTATTGCTTTGGCAGAAGTTCAAAGTCCAGATGGCGCAATTCGTCTTGCTTCACCAACATCCATCGAACAATATGCGCGAGATCTATACGCGGCGCTTCGCGAGGGTGATGCTAGAAATTTAACTCGAATTGTTGTCGAACAACCAAAGGGCGATGGCCTAGCCGCAGCTATTCGTGATCGCTTAAAGCGAGCAGCCCACTAGCTATTTTACGATTAGCGCGTGAAGTGGAATATCCGGAAACTCTTTTTCAAAAAGCTCGCGGCCATTTAAAGCACCAATTTCAAGAGCCACGATTACTGATTCAATTACTACGCCGCATTTCTGCAGCAACTTAACTCCCGCGATCAAGGTGCCGCCAGTTGCGAGAACATCATCTACGAGAACTACTCGCTCACCCTGATTTAAAACCCCGTCCTGCACTTCAATCTCATCAGTTCCATATTCCAACCCATAAGCCTGTGAATGAACGGCGCCTGGCAACTTGCCCTTTTTGAGAAGTGGAACAAAGCCCTTATTTAATTCAATCGCAATTGCGCTTCCGAGAATAAATCCACGAGCCTCAATCCCAACGATAGATTCAATATCCCTTGCAAAGTTAGCCNGGCCCTGAGTTAACTTTCGAAGCAAGGCAGGATCTTTTAAGAGCGGCAAAATATAGAGAAATAAAATCCCTGGCTTTGGAAAGTCCGCAACTTCGCGGATTGCCGCCTCTAGATCTTTTGTGCTCATGCGTGAAGTCTAGACATAGGGTGAACTCGCTCGAAAGTAATGGCCTTTAGGTGCATAAATAACCTCTGTTACTGCGGTGTAGCAATTGATACTTTTTCTCTGGGGGTCTTAAAATGCAAAAGTCCAAAGTTCTACTTATCGCGGTTCTGGCTCTTGGGCTCGCCATTCCTTCTATCGCAATTGCCGATAACAAGCCAGTAGAACAATTCTGGGATGCCGGACCTGATGTAAAGAACGTTGGCGGATACACCGGAGTTCTCGTAGAGGATGCATTTGAACTAACTGCTAGACAATCGAATATGACCGGTTTTTATTTTGATCAGAAAGACGGAAATTGGATTCAAAAAGAAGCATTCAGTTGCAAATCATATTCAGACCCAAATTGTTCAGGAGCGCAAAATATCTGGTACGACGCAATTCTTGATGTCTGTAAATCAGAAGCCGATACAAATTGTGTAATAGGCATTACAGCGATCAAAGATGGAAAAGAAATTCCTGGAAAGTTTTCCCAGAATTATCCAGAGACAAATAAATATGCCTTCAAGGGTGATCCAACTCTAAATATTCCAGACGGCGGCCTTCCTTCACTTTGGACCTTTGATGGCTTGACCCATCAAGGTGGAAATCAATTTATGGTCTACCCGCGCTATTTTCATAATGGTGCTGGGTATAACGGTGAAAAAGTTAATTTGGCACCAACCCAATTCGACGTTGGAATATTTGCAATATCCAAAGAAAAAGTTCAAAATCAGCCGGAATTTACTGTTGTCGCTCAGAAAGCAGATGCAACCGGGAAGGCTGCTTGGTGGGACGGAGCAAACTTTGGCTGCCAATCGACTGGTCCACAAGGCGAATGTGCGATGTCATGGCCACTTCCAAAAGATGTGCGCTTCCGCTTAGAAGTGAGATCGAGCATTCCGCTGACAAGCTTTATGCATGGACGATTACTTGACCCGACCATAAAAATTACAAACGATGCATCAGGGCGCCAGTTATTTTCAATTGAAGCAGGATCTGTTTCAGTACCCGTTTTAAACACTTGGGTTAAGAACTCGGATATGCCAAAGGAACTTCACGATTACTTGTATTCCATGACCAATTTTGGAGGTTTTTATACATACCAGGATGGAAAGGGAAGCAGTCGTGACAATGTTCAATTGCTAGAGCACTTTGATCAATACACCCCAGCAACATTCCAAGAGTATTTATGGTGGCTGCCTTTAGCAAAAGACAAATCAATTGGAAATAAAACTATGTGGATTGCTAGAACGTTGAGCGCCGACGAAGTTGATGGTGCGGGAGGCCAAGTGGCAAAATGCATCTCAAATGCAAAGAACTTAACTGGCATGGTCACAACGAATGCTGGAATGTATGTTTCTGGGCCACCTACGTTCAATGCGGCCACACAGTCACTTGATTACAAAGTTGCGGCACCACACTATGACAACAATGGAACGCCAAATATTGGTACCTACAATCTGGTCCTTAGTTCAGAAGCCGCACGCTGTATCTACGGATTTAGCAAGGCACCGATCTCAGCAACCATCAGTATCGTTTCAGCAGATGGAACCTCACAGATAGCAACGACGATCGTACGAGAGAAAGATGGATGGATTTATCTTTCTGCCGCTGGCTATGGATATTCGTCTCCTACGGTTCGTGTAAAGCTTTCTCAAACTGTAGAAAAAACTGCAATTACAAAAAGTACGATCACTTGCACCAAGGGCAAAGTTTCCAAGAAAGTAACTGCCGAGAAACCAACATGTCCCGCTGGGTATAAGAAGAAATAAAGGTTTCTAGATAGAAACTGAGCCACATGGCCACCCTCAAATTGGCCTAACTTGTCCCAACTTGGCATAATTCCCTTGCTTGGTTGAATTGATGTCGAATCTTCTAAAGCAGTGGGGCCTATAGCTCAGTCGGTAGAGCAACGGACTTTTAATCCGTGGGTCGACAGTTCGAGCCTGTCTGGGCCCACTTTATGTTTTCAATTGAAATTAGGGCCCGCCCAAATGCCTCGCGAAACAAAGTTTGGGGATGTGTCAGCGAACCTCCACGACTAATAGTTTCACTTCAAGCCCCGGCAGTCGATGGCAAAGCCAATGATGCAGTGGTAAAAGATTGGAAATTACCACCTGCTTCCCCACGCGAGCACATAAACTTCTCAGCAACGGAAGGTTTTATACTTAAATGCGCATAGGAAAACGCCACAACGCAGACTGGGCATCGATCGTCCTAGGTCTTGGCCTTGGTTTAACAGCAGCGATTTTCCTGGAGACCACAACTCCACATGATTGGTCATCGCCCTACCCAATAATCGTTTCTGTATCTCGCATTTGTGCATTGCTCGGTTCATATTTAGCTTTAGTTGGTTTGGTTTTAGTTTCGCGAATTGGGTGGATCGAAAGATCAGTAGGCCACGATCGCCTAGTTATCTGGCACCGCAAACTTGGGCCATATTCAATGTATTTAATTACCTTCCACGTGCTTCTAGTTATTTTGGGCTATGCCGGTAACGATCGCGTGCGACTTGGTGTTGAACTCTGGCGAATGATTCGCCGTTATCCATGGATGCTTCCGGCATTTGTTGGCTTCTTATTCTTTGCAGCTGCGGGAATCACTTCTTACAAAAAAGCCCGCGCCAAGATGAGCTATGAGACCTGGTGGACCATACACCTCTATACATATTTAGCAATTACTTTGGCATTCATGCACCAAGTCCTAACTGGCCCAATGTTTATTGGCCATCCACTCAATAAGTTGTATTGGGAAGGTTTATACATCGGAGCCGCATGCATCGTTGTGATGTGGCGCTTTGTTATTCCAAATGTGCGATCACTTCGCCATTCATTAAAAGTAGAACAAATTGTTAACGAAGGCCCTGGGGTTTACTCGGTAATTATGAAGGGCCGCAAACTAAATAAACTTGGCGCTCAAGGCGGACAATTCTTTGGTTGGCGTTTTCTCACTTCTGGCCAATGGTGGATTTCGCATCCATATTCATTATCTGCCGCACCAACCGATAAATTTATGCGGGTAACGATTAAAGAACTCGGCGATCAATCAAGAGTTATTAAAGATATTAAACCTGGAACTCGTGTCTTCTTCGAAGGTCCATACGGAACCTTCGTCGCATCAAAGGCAACTCGCGGCCATGTTGTTCTAGTAGGTGGCGGAGTTGGAATCACGCCACTTCGTGCACTCATGGAAGAGCTCGATCCGGCAAAAGAGATTGATGTCTTATTCCGCGCCTCACGCGAAGAAGATCTTGTACTTCGCCGCGAATTAGATGAACTTGCAAAGGTTCGCGGAGCTCGGGTGCATTACTTGGTTGGCTCGCGTAAAGATCATCCAATGGATGCCAAATACATTTCAAAGTTTGTGCCGGCATTTAGAGACTCTGATGTCTATGTCTGCGGTCCAACCCCACTAGTTGAATCGGTGCGCGAAGCTGCGCATCGTGTAGGAATTCCAAAGAATCGATTCCACGATGAGGCATTTGAATTCCATGCGGTCTAAGAAAAATAAGTTTATGAATAGAGATAAAAGGAGCAAGAGATGAAGCGCGGATTACTAATAGGCGTTGGAACATTAGGCGGGCTTGGTGCGGTCTTTTCAATCACACCACCACAATTTGGTTCTGGCGCAGGCGCCGGTGGTATCCCTGCTTCCACTACTTCCTCCACTGCATCTAACACCGCGGCCACCACACAAACTCAATCAACTCCGGTGCAAACCCAAGCAGCGGCTCCGGCCCCTACAAAATCAACTGTCAGTAAGAAAAAGAAGACAATAACTACTTCGACGACCAAAGCAACAACTGCAACCACCCAAAATCAAACAGCAGCTCCAGCCCCTACTCAGGCTGCGGCATCTACTTCTTCTGGAACGAGTGGAACATTTGCTGGTGCAACAAGCCAAACACGTTATGGCCCGGTACAGGTTCAGATCACGGTTTCAAATGGAAAGATCACTGCCGCAAAGGCACTGCAATACCCAAATGGCGATTATCGATCAGCTGATATTTCAAATCAGGCTATTCCATATCTAGTTTCGCAAACCTTAGCTGCGCAATCTGCAAATATTTCAGGAGTAGGCGGCGCTTCATATACTTCTTATGGTTGGTATCAATCACTTCAATCAGCCCTAAAGAAGGCCGGACTTTAATAGTTCGGTACTAACTTCATTTAACTAATGCCAAATATGCAATCTCGGGAAACTCGCGAGATTGAAGTATGGGGCACGATTATCTGGGTGGAATGTTGGGGCCCAAGTCCTGATCGATTAAATATCGGCATTGATAAGTGTGCAGAATATTTTGAATTCATAGGTCAGGTCTTTTCTACCTACAAAGAAGAATCTGAAGTCTCTAAATTACGCGCCGGAAAAATTAAACTCGAAGATACCTGTGCGGATCTCCAAAAAGTTTGGCAGTTGTGCGCAGTAGCAAAGGAAATTACCGAAGGATCCTTTGATCCATGGGCGGTGATTGGCGGCTTTGATCCTTCCGGTTATGTAAAAGGTTGGGCGGCCGATCGGGCGATAGAAATATTAATAGAACATGGCGCAACTTCAATTCAGATAAATGCGGCGGGGGATCTTTCACTGGCCGGTGGCAACATTGAAGATGGAGAAAAAACGACTTGGAAAATCGGGATTCGCCATCCGGAGGAGGCGCACACAATTGTGAAAGTCTTTGAATTAAACGATGGCGCGGTTGCTACATCTGGCACTTATGAAAGAGGCGCACACATCCGCGATCCTCACACCGGACTTATCGCAATAGGCGCCCGAAGTGCATCAGTTATTGGCCCGGACGGCGGATTAGCTGACGCCCTTGCCACAGCTCTCGTAGTTTCAGGTCGAGATGGTGCAAGTTGGTTTAGTAAGCCAGAACTTGCCGAGTATTCTGCGTGGGTGATTGATCGAAACGAAGATACTTCGTGGGAGATAGTGCGAGATACAAATGCATCTTGATTCCGTAGTAACCGCACTAGATCTACTCTCAACCTTTGCCTTTGCCATCGTTGGCGCCCGCATTGCCGCAAGCCGCAATATGGATTACGGCGGAATAACTTTGATCGCAGCCACCGCTTCAATATCAGGTGGCACTCTTCGCAATGTATTTATTGGAGCCCAACCACCATGGTTGCAACACCCATGGTTATTTGCCTCAATTGTTTTAGCAGTTCTCCTAACCATATTTAGTAAGGATTCTGGACCGGTCGGAAGATTTATCTTGTCGCTAGATACCTTGGGTCTCGCTGTCGCAACAGTTTCAAGTGCAAACTATGCGTTAAGCATGAACGCTAATTTTGTGGGGGCAGTGATTCTTGGATTAATCGGCGCTGTCACAGGTGGCCTGCTTCGCGATGTCCTTTGCCAGGTAGAACCAGTATTACTTCACCGTGAAACTATCGGTACCTCTTGTTTTGCCGGAGCACTTGTTTATGTTTCGCTCTATCACTTAAGCGCCCCAACAATCGTTTCAGTATTAGTCGGTGGCGCAGTAGTTGTATTGGTGCGCGAGCTCTCGATTAAGTTCAATTTAAACCTGCCAAAAATTAAGTAGTAAAAGTAAAAGACCCGGCCTCCCTCAAAGCCGAGTCTTTTATTCGCCTAATAAGTGAAGATTGCCCGCCCAACCTGAGGCGACTCTTTAATTACCCACAACCAAGAAGTTAAGCTCGGCTTTCTGAAATAGTCCTAATTCGGACATTTCACCCAAGTTCAGCTCGTACGCATCCAAAACCCCAAAATAATCCCTCCAAGAACGCAACATTTAGCCCCCTACCGTGTCTTACTAAGTAGAGGGCAAGACGTTGTCTTCTGTTAGAAACTCGAGTTATACGGAGATTTACCTAAATGGCACTTCGCAAGAAGAACGAGACTCAAGGATCGGTAGCCGCTACACCAGCGACCGTATCTGACTGGTCTGTTGCCGATCTCTCCGCTCTATACGCTGAAAATCGCTCATCCCTTATTGGTCAAGCTCGTCGCATCCTGCGTTCTGAAGCTGACGCGGCTGAAATCGTTCAGGAAGCTTTCCTCAAGTTCATCTTGGCCGCCCCTGAATTAGATACTGCTGACCGTGCGATCGCCTACCTTCGCACCACTGTGAATAACCTTTGCTTGAACCAGATCCGCACTACCGGATCTCGCCCAAATCTTGTCGCAATTGATGCCGACACCACCCAAGAACGTCTCTCAGAGATTTCAGCCGAAGCTCACATTCCTTTTGATGCCACCATGGCAGCCGCTGAAGATGCTGCAATTATCCGTGGCGCCCTTTCTCGTCTTTCTGCTGATCAACGCACCGCTTTGGTTATGTGGGAAATGGAAGGCCGTTCAACCGAAGAGATTGCAAAGGCACTTGGCACATCGACTTCAAATGTTCGCCATGTTGTGACCCGCGCTCGCGCTTCATTCGTTCGCGTTCTTACCGAATGGGTCATCGATGAAGAAAATGGCACCACAGCCCTAGAAGCTTTATCAGATACCTATAAGAAGGCTGCCGAACTGGCGAAGAAGTCCTCAAGAGTCGCACTCTCTCTACTTATCGTTTTGGTCGCATTCCTCGGCTTTAACTCAGTTACCGGCCGCGAAGGCTCAACTTCAATCATTACCTCTGCAACCCAAGATGCCCCTTCAGCCAAAGCTTCATATTCAAAGGCCTCGGCCTCTGCAATTGCCCCAGCCAACTCAAAGATTGCAGGCCTTGTGGCGGGCACGGATGTGACCTCAGTCGCTCCTAAGTTTGCTGGTTTAGATGCCAATGGCATCCCAACCGGATTCACCGTTGTCGATGGCCAAGGCAATATCGGTGCCATCAATGTCAGCAAGACCACCCCAAATCTGACCAATGACGGCCTAGACATGCACGGAGCCGCCATGACTGAGTCTCAAGGGGCTGTGAACATCCTTTTGGACCAAGACATTGTGATTTCTGGGTCCGGAACCACCTACTCAGCCGATGCTTCACTCTCCCAAAACGGGGGTTGGGTCACCGCTGTGATCTCCAATACCAACAGCCATTTTGAGCGTCTAAGCGATGGAAACTACCTCCTGACCGCGATTATGAGCGTAAATTCCCTTGAAAACCCGGGTATCCTTATCCCAGCGAGTCGTGGCGTCGACGTAAAGTCCGCCCCTTCTCAGATCATCACCAAAGTTTTATTAAATCCAGGCAAGAGCCAAATTCTTGCCCAAGCGATCTACGTCGCTACCAAGGGAGCTAAATAAATGAGCACCCCACGTAGAAAAAAGGTTTCCGATGCAATCCGGATATTGCAACGGAAAAGAGATGCGTCAGCACGTGCGACTCATCTCAAAGCCGAGATCGGGATGGTCCCGAACTCGACTATCGAAAGGAAAATAATGTCTACAAAGACATCAATTAAGCGCATTGCGCTTGTTGCTGCTGCTGCGTTGACTCTCGGTGGATTCTCTGTAATCACCGCAGAATCATCATTCGCAGTTACCGCAAACAATGCAGCTGTTACCGGTTTGGGTGTAAATAATGCTACCTATACCCCCACAACAGGTGCTGCATTGACAAACCCAGGAACTAAGGCTGCTCCTGTAACAGCTACAGCAATCCTAGGATCAACATTGCATGTTGGTATCGCAGGAACTAACACAAACTCCGTCGATACCTTCACGTTCTACGGAACTGACAGTACTTTCACAACTCCAGCCCCAGCTTCAAAGTGGTTTACTCCTGCAACTGGTGCAGCTTCAACTGCAGCTTCAGCAATAAACTCAGCAGTAACAGATGTTGTAATGAGCACGCCAGGTGCAGCAGGAACTTATTACTTCGCATTTGCGATTGGTGATACAAATACAGTTGCTGGTGGTTACCTAGCTCTAACAGTTGTTCCAGCAATGGCAACAACATATGACGGCACAATTGGTGGAATTGGTTCAGCATCAGTTTCAGCAGTTGCAGGTCCAGCCAACACAGTTACTCTGACAGCTTTTGAAACCTCAACACTTCGCGGTGTTGTAACTGTTTCAGGTGCCGGAGCAACAATTGCTTCAGTAGGTAACACCGCACAAGCAGCTGGAACAGTTTCTGTAACACTCCCAACAACTACTGATTCAGCAACTGTTGCAGTTGTAATCAACACACCAAGTGTTGGAACTGTTACCGCTAACTACTACTCAGAAACAGCTCAAAATGCTGGTACATACTCAGCAACACCAGTAGTAACAACAATTAATGTTGTTGCAACCGGTTCTTCAGGTGTTCTAAGCACCACCAACTCAACCTTCTATGACACCACAACTGCTGGTGGAATATCAACTGGAGCAACTGCTTCATTGTCAACTGCACCTTCACTTGCTGCAGTAGCAGGAGCAACAGCTGTAGCCCGTTACACATGGGCTCTAAAGGATGCGCTTCTAGCGGCTATGCCAGCTACAACTGCATACACAGTAACAATGACAGGTCCAGGAACACTTGGAACTACAGCTGCAGCGACCTCAGCAGGTTCACGTGCCCTAACAGGTAAGGCTGCTTCTGGCGACTTCTACCTATTTGGTGATGGAACCTCAGGAGTTACAACAATCACCCTTACTGTTGGTTCAACAGTAATTGGTACAAAGACAGTTAACTTCTACAGCTCAACAGTTGCCTCACTATCTGCAACTTTGAATCATGGTCAAGTACCTGCTGCTGCAGTTACAGGTTACCTACAAGATACAGGTACAGCAGGAGTTACTTCCTACGTATCAGTAGTTGCTAAGGATGCAAGTGGAAATGCAATTCCTTCACTTACAAACCTCTCAGCAGTTTCTTCAAGCACCTCAGTACTAACTGTTGGTGTACCTTCATGGGATGCAACTGATCTTGTTTACTACGTACCAGTAACTGGCGTAGCTGCAGGTTCAGCAACTGTTACCGTTAAGGATTCAACAGGAACTATTGCTACAACTCCAGTGACACTAAACGTGTCTAAGGCAGTTATCAATAGCTGGACTGTTGCTTTCGGAGCTGCTTCATACAATGCAGGAGACAATGCAACACTAACTATTACAGCCAAGGATTCAACAGGATCTCCAGTTGCTGATGGTTACTATGTAAATGCTCTTGGTGGAGCTTTCACAACTTCACAAGCACTTCAAACTACATTGTTTGGAACAACCCTTCACTTTGTTGGTGGAGTAGCAACTGCAAAGTTCTACGCTCCTTACAATGCAGGTAACTTGATCGCTAACGGATATATCGGATCAAGCACAACAGTTCTATCTTCTGCTCTACAAACTGTCGCAGCTGCTGCAACAGTTCAAACTGCATCAACAACAATCGTTGGTGCTGGTGGATCAGATGCATCTCTAGCTCTTGATGCTGCTAACGCTGCAACAGATGCTGCTAACAATGCATACGATGAGGCTCAAAATGCAACACAAGCCGCTTCAGATGCACTAGCAGCTGTTAAGGCTCTAGCTGTACAAGTCAAGGCACTTATCGCTCTTGTCACAAAGATCAAGAACAAGGTTGGTGCATAATTAACTCCCTGAGTTAATTAATAAGCAGTAAACAGAAGCCCGGCTCTCCTCACGGAGAGTCGGGCTTCTGGCTTTTAACTAATGTCAGTATTATGTAGCCATGATGTCTTTGACAGAAAAAAAAGCGTCCCAATGGATAGCGATTTTGGGAGGTTTGATTGTTGCCTTATTGGTGACCCCTTCAACTTCCTCAGAGCCAGTGGACCTTCCAAAAATGACAGCTTTGGTGATTTTTGCTCTTCCCATGTTCGCGCTTACTCTAAAGAATTTTAAGTATTTTTTTATAGAAAAAAAATATAGATCGATAACAACTTTTACATCGGCATTTATATTTTTTCTCTTTGTTCCAATGTTTTTTGCTGACTCACCTTGGAAGCAACAATTTTTTGGAGCTTTTGGTAGAAATACAGGGATGCTGACTTATTTAGCCCTGATATTGGTTTTTTTGGCGGGAATCCTAGTATCTACTGATGATTTTGCTCGAAAAATCTTTATTACTATCTCCATCGCAGGAGTCATCTCTACGTTTTATTCAATATTGCAATTAACAAAACACGATCCTATTAAGTGGAATAATCCATATAACGCCATAATTGGTTTCCTGGGAAACCCTGACTTTGAATCAAGTTTTCTAGGTATCAGTTCGGTGTGCGCCGTAGCATTCATCTTAAAATCCAAGACAAGACTTGGACTCCGCCTAGTTGCCATCATCTATTTGGTTTCAGATGTTTTTGTTATCAAAAAATCACAGGCACAGCAAGGGTTACTAGTTTTCGCTATAGGGCTAGTCTCCATGGTCTTGATTTTTCTGTATAAAACATACCCCATTAAGAGGAAATTAATTCATATTGTTTCAATATTCTCAATTCTGTGCGGATCACTGGTGCTTTTAGGCTCACTTAAAATTGGACCATTTGCCTCCGTTATCTACAAATACTCTGTAAGGCAACGTGGATTTTATTGGCATGCTGCCATACAAATGATGTTGGGACATCCTCTTACCGGCGTAGGTTTGGATTCGTACGGCGATAATTATTTTTTATATAGATCTGCCAATGCTGCGTTCCATTCTCTTCCGACACAATCTAACGCTGCCCACAATGTTTACCTAGACTTTGCGGCGTGTGGAGGAGCACTGCTGTTCGTGAGTTATGTTATTTTAAATTTGTATATAGCTCTAGCTGGACTAAACCTTCTTCGAAGAAGCCAAAAATTTGACCCTTTCACTTCCGCCATAGTAATTATGTGGGTCGGCTATCAAGCCCAATCTATAATAAGTATAAATCAGATTGGATTGGCAATCTGGGGCTGGATGCTAGGCGCAATCATTGTTGGTTTATATCTAAAAGGGGACGTACAACCTTTGGTCGCTTCCACAAAGCTAGGGAAAAAAGGATTGAGGGTTGCTCAGAAAAGGATTACCTGGGAATACCCGGCTATCGCTTTTCTTGTTTCATTAATTCTCGTTGTCCCATCTTTTCAAGCGGACCACGATTATAGAGTTGCTACGGTTTCACGAAATGCTGATCAAGTGGTAAAGGCTGTAAGTAGGTACCCAGAAGATACTGATCGAACTTTGAATGCTGCTACTTTGTTCGTAAATAGTAATCTGATCCCCCAAGCGCAGAAATTAGTCCTGCATGTGCTTTCAATTAATAAAAAGTCATACAATGCTTGGGTTCTTCTCAAGGAAATCTCTCCAAAGGGATCTGATTTGTACAATAGGGCCTCCAAAAATATGCGTCAGCTAAATCCCCATGATCCAAATATTTAATAGGCTTCAATGAAAGTTGCGGTGATAGGTCAAGGGTACGTGGGCTTACCTTTAGCAATAGCAGCAGCCAAATCCGGGTATGAAGTAACTGGATTTGACCTTAACGAAAGAGTCTCAAAGAATTTAAATTCTGGAATTTCGCACATTGAAGATATCTCTTCAGATGAAATTCAGGAATTAATAAAAACAGGGCGATATGCCGCTACGTGCGATCGAGACTCGTTAGCAAATTGCGAAGTTGCAATAATTGCGGTTCCAACCCCACTTGATGGTAATCGCCAACCAGACCTCTCGTTTGTAAAGTCTGCGGCAGAAATTCTTGGAAAGTCTTTGAAATCTGAGTGCCTAATTATTAATGAGTCAACTTCGTATCCCGGCACACTGCGTAAAGTAATTGCGCCCATAATCGATTCTTTCAAGCCCGAAAATATTCAGCATCAGTATGCAATATCCCCTGAAAGGGTTGATCCAGGGAATAAAAATTGGAAAATCAAAAATACGCCCCGACTTTATGCCGGTCTCACCGAAGAAGCGACCCAATCTACAAGAGTTTTTTATTCTAAGTTTTGTGATGAATTAGTTCCCGTGGCAAGCCCGGAAATCGCAGAATCTGCAAAACTATTTGAGAATACTTTTCGCCAAGTAAACATCGCTTTGGTCAACGAATTTGCTCTAATTATGCGTGCTCTTGAAATACCTGTTCATGAAGTCTTAGAAGCAGCAAGCACAAAGCCTTACGGCTTTATGAAATTCACACCGGGCTTGGGGGTTGGTGGGCATTGCATACCCGTTGATCCGAGCTACCTTGCTTTTGTATCTGAGGAAGTTGGAGTCGAACCACGATTTATAAATTTGGCAAATCAAGTCAATTTAGAAATGCCGAAAGCAATTTTGAAAAGGATCACAAAAGAATTACAAAGCGAACTAACCGGTAAGAAGGTTTTGATTTGCGGGGTAGCCTATAAGCCAAATATTTCAGATACGCGTGAATCCCCTTCGGAAATTTTATACGGAGAACTTATAAATCAAGGTGCGATTGTCTCGTGGTATGACCCAAATGTGGAGATTTGGCAAGGATCCCAATCTGCCTTGTTAGGGCACTCGAATTTTGATGTCGCAATTGCGGCCGTCGTGCATTCAAATATGGAACTTGCACGTATTACGGAATCAGCAAAATATATTTTTGATTGTACTGGCCAGTTTGGAGACGTGGCTTCACTTTAATTTAGAGATCGTGCAACATCTTTAATAATGCTTCTCAAATCATGGACTGGTGTCCAACCAGTTAAGTTGTGAATTTTTGCTGTATTTGGAACCCGACGTTGCATATCTTCATATCCCACAGGATATGCCTCAGCGTAAGACTTATGCCTAATGACGGATTTAGATCCCGTGACTTCAATTACGGTTTTAGCTAGCTCGTTCATCGAAACTTCACCAACACCACCAATATTGAAAACGTCACCTATGGAAGTTGGCTCATTCAGGAGAGCCACAACACCATTTACGGCATCTTCCACGTGGCAGAAGACTCGTGATTGTGTGCCGTCACCAAAAATTATGATGTCCTCACTCCTCAGGGCAGCTTGCACGAATCTAGGAACTACCATCCCATATAGACCAGTTTGTTTTGGACCAACAGTATTAAAAAATCTAACGGTTGTTACAGGAAGGCCCTGTTGGAGATTAAGTGCCCTCGCAATGGACTCCTCAATCGCTTTTGCATCAGAGTATGACCATCGAATATTTTGTGGTGTTCCAATTACTCGATCATCTTCTTCGGACAGTGGTTGCTTTGGATTCTTTCCATAAACTTCCGAAGTACTTGCGATCAGAATTCTTTTTTTGTAGCGGGAGGCACTTTTTAGTACAACTTCACTACCTTGGATGTTTACGGAAATTGACTCGATTGGATCCTGCATAATCTTTTCAACCCCGAGAGCCGCCGCCATATGCAAAACTAAATCAGAACTTTCAACTAGGCCGTTGACGACTTTCGAATCACGAATATCGCCACGGATTACCTCGCCCTCAAAACTGGCTAAATTGTCTAAATTTCCCGTGGTCAGATTGTCATAAATAACCACTTCTTCGCCAAGATTTTGGAACTTAAGCGCAAGGTGGGAGCCAATGAATCCAGCACCACCGGTTATAAGAACGCGCATGCGCTGAGTTTAACCTACCCAGGCAGTTACTTAATCAAGGAGTGGAATAAACTTGTTAAGATAAAAGTGTGAAGATAATTCAAGTTATTGCCCGGGTAAACCAGGGAGGTACCGCACGCTGGCTTGAAGTACTGGTCTCTGAATTGAGAAATCTGAATCATGAAGTCCAACTACTCTCTGGCAATGTCGAAGGTAATGAGACTGAGGACCCAAGTTTTCTAAGGCTTGATGGGATTCGGATTAAAGGTCTTGGTCGGTCTCTATCTCTAAAGCAAGATGTAATCACGATTTTTGAACTTCGTAAATACTTTAAAAAAGAGCAACCCGATGTAATAAACACGCATACGGCAAAAGCAGGAGTAATCGGTAGGTTGGCAAGCCTAGGTTTGCCAGTCAAAGTCATTCATACTTATCACGGTCACTTACTATATGGATATTTCACTCCGGCAAAAACCAGATTAGTTGTAGTAATTGAAAAAATACTTGCACGGTTCACTGATCGAATAATTGCCGTGGGAGATCAAGTCAGGAAAGATTTGCTTGATGCTGGAATTGGGAAAGAGTCCCAATACCGAGTTATTCATCCAGGAATTCCCAAAATTTTGTTTATTGAACGTTCTGGGGCTCGGTCAAAATTTAAAATTGGCGAAAGAGCCTTTGCGGTGGGCTGGTTAGGACGGCTTACTAATATAAAGAAACCTCAACGCGTCCTAGAAATTGCAAAACTTATGCCGGAGTTAACATTTTTAATTGGCGGGACCGGTGAGCTTCTACAAGAATTAGAGTTGGGATCACCTGAAAATGTCCGCATGTTGGGGTGGGTCGATCCTAAAGAATTTTGGCCGGCATGTGATGTGGCGTTATTGACATCAGATAATGAAGGTTTGCCGACCTCCCTCATCGAGGCAGCCTTCGCTGGTAAGCCAATAGTCTCCGAAGATGTTGGTTCTGCTAGGGAAATTTTTGAAGATGATGTTGGTGGCTATTTGGTTAACGACTTAAAATCCCGTGTTGATGCTTTGAATAATTTGGAAAAAAATCCTCAAAGACTTTCCTCGATGGGTTCGTGTGCCAAAAAATATGCAGAAGCCAACTTCTCCGTTATGACCTTTATCGAAACTCACTTAGAAGTTTATGGTTTAAATTAAAGTCCCATTAACTTGGCCTGGTTATCAAAATCAGGAATCGAAGATCTAACTTCGTCGAATGTCCCACTTGCCTTGATTTGGCCATTTTCTAGGTAGTAAACCTTGTCGGAATGACGCACTGTCGAGAGCCTATGCGCAATAAGAATCACAGTAGTTTCGCCCTTAAGGGCATTAATGGCCCGTGATATTTCTAGCTCGGTCTCACCATCCAAGGCACTGGTTGCCTCGTCTAAAACCAGCAGTCTAGGCTTTGTGAAGAGAGCCCTAGCGATACCCAGCCTCTGTCTTTGTCCGCCACTAATTTTGGTGCCTCGCTCGCCAACAGGAGTATCTAAACCTTGGGGTAAAGCTAAAATAAACTCTAAAAGTGAGGCTTTTGCTAAAGAGTCCTTTACGAGTTCCTCGTTGGACTCGTCTATTGGAAATCCAAGTGCGACATTTTCCCTAAATGTTCCATTTGAAATTGAGACATCTTGTGGAACATATGCGATTGCACCTGGCCATTTGTTAATAGTTTCTAGAGGAGATAATCCGGATATGAAAATATTTCCATCATCTGGTTTTAATATGCCTAAAAGTGAGTCTACAAGAGTTGTCTTTCCAGCGCCGGATGGACCGACAAATGCGACCGAGGTACCTGGTTTTATTTCAAGTGATACTTGCTTTAGTGCCGGGATCGACTTTCCTGGATAAGTAATACTTAAATTATTTATTGTCACTTCTGGAACAAATCCAACGTGTCCAATATCCAAGGAATCATTACTCGTCTTAACCGGCGGGAGCAGACTCAAATCTTCGATGAGATCTAGCGTTGGGTTCGCACTACCAAGACTGCTCTTAATTGAAATGGCGCCCTGTTGAACGCGCAACACAGCAGGTGCTATTCGACTACCTGCAGCAATAAAGATGGTCAGCGTTCCAATTGCGTGGGTAGCATCTTTAAGAGCAAATTGAACCCCAGCCACAACTAATGATCCGATTACTATGGTTCCTTCGATTACATATTTACTTATATTCGGCATGAAGGCGAGTTCGGCCAAAGTTTCAGCCAAGTCCATTCGTAGTCTTGCAATCTCAGATGCGTAATATTGGCGCCGATTTCTCACGACTGATTCTCTGTATGAATTCAAAACTTCCAGAATTTTTTCGTTACCTTCAATGGTCAATGCTGAATTTCTGATACCCAGCTTTGCGGCCCTATTATGCATGTATTTGTAAAGGAATAACCCAATTGCTCCAAAGACTATGAATGTGCTTAAGGCAATAATTGGATCTACCACAAAGAGACCGGCTGCCATTGCGAAAAGCAGAGTTCCATCCGCTACTAACGATACAATTACGCTTAAAACACCCAAAACAATGGTTGAAACCCCATTCGTCACCGCATATAGAATTTCTTGAGTTGTCTTCTCTTGAACTTTTAACATTGGCTGGGACAAGACTTTTGTGATCAAATCCCCTGAAATGCGTGCACCACGGCGACTTAAGAAGAACAAGGTTCTTTTTGTGAAAAAGATTGAAAGAACTGTCCTGGCGATAAGCACGAGTGCCGCCATTAATCCCAGTATTAAAGCTTGAGTCTGTAATGAACTTCCTTGAATACCCAAGAGTCTCAAAACCGAAGTAACCGTCGTTCCTTGTTTCTTAGATTCAATACCATTTACAGCTAAAGCGCCAAGCACGCCAATCAATGCGACGCCCGCAAGATCCATTAAACTCATCACCATTTGCAAAAGCGTGACAAGAATAATCTTACGTTGATCAGATCTCGTTAGGACTCGAGCGGAACGACCAATAGTGGTTTTGCGCCACTTATTTCTTAGGCCTGCAATCATGAATTTACCTTGATAGCTTTTATCAATCCCACATCCAAATTAGTTTTTGGTGCCCAACCCAAGATTTCCCGAGCTTTAGAATTTGAAAGTGAACTTCTAGTTATCTCACCAAACTTTGCATCCCTTATTACAGGGTGAAGTCCCGAATTCATGAAACCTGCAATTTTACTGTAAAGGTCTATGAGAGTTGTTTCAGTCGATGACGCGATGTTAATTCTGCAATTAGTTGGTTTTTCAATTGCTAAGACAATTGCATCAATAACATCATCGACATAAACGAAATCCCTCGTTGTTTGTGATCCAAAAATTTCGGGCTCAATGCCTGCTTGAATTGCCTTCGCAAACTCAAAAATTACTCCTCGCCCATGATCTTTGACCGGCCCATAACAATTTGAGAGAGCCAGCGATGACCACGCTATGCAGGCCTTCTCAGAAAAAATTCTTACGTACCCTTCGCCCAAATTTTTTGTTAAACCATATGGTGACTGAGGTAGTTCATTGCCATCTTCAGGAATGGGAAGACTTTGATTTGAATCATATACAGCTCCGCCAGAATGTATATAACAAAAATTCTTACACCCAAAATTTAAGGCACTGGTAAGTACATTCAATATACCGTTACCATTAATTTCTAAGTCTTTTATTGGATCAACGAAACTTTGCCTGACATCTATTTGAGCTGCTAAGTGAATTACTACATCTGGTTGGATTTCAGCAATCGCCTGGTCTACTAAAACAGAATTCGCTATATCAACCTCATAATGATTTGGATTTAAACTAGATTTTATATCTAAGGTAAAAAGAGAAGTTCCATAATTGGACAGCCTTTTTACGAGCGCCTTGCCTATGAATCCTTCAGATCCAACAACAAGTAACTTACCCATGTTGTAATTCTAATATTCTTTTAACGCTTGAGAGTGGTTACCACCCAGGGATTCGCTTCCAAGTTGGTGGAAGCAGGTCAATCGGGCTTTCCATATTTAAAAACCAGGGATCTGGGGCAATCACGGCAGGATTATTTTGATAACTAAGGAATGCCCCCCACCAGCTGAATGTTGAATTTCCAATCACATAAGCAAATCCACTCCGCATAAGTTCCAGGGTGCTGGCGGCCGATCCATCCATCTCGGGAATCCAACGAACATCTTCTCTTAAATCCATGGGAATAAATTCTTTGGCACCTTCAGGCTCATCCGAGAACACCCAAATTCTTCCGTAGGCATTGGGGCTTATAGATCTAATTGCCTCTAAGTAATAATTCTTATTTATAATTCCAAAATCCGATTCAAGTTTGTAATCGCCGAGACGAATATGAACAATAAGTGGTTTTTCAGACTTGGCAAGGGCTTGATATTTAAGCAAATCTTCTCCGGGTGAAGCAATCCTTAATTTTACCAGTGCCGATTTTATATAGTCCTTCGACGCCCATTTATACGATTGGAAATATCCAGAGATCAAAACATTTTTCGAAGGGGGGATACTGAAATTAGAATATCCAACTCCAACCGGGGCTAGTGCCATTCTTTTAGACCTAAAATAAAAAGTCGTTATTAAGTTTGCGGTAATTCTGATTCCGAGTCGAACTAGTTTCAGGTTCTCATAACCTCTTGGTGCGATTCCCATCCGAAGTACATAACCAGAACTCTTTGCCACTAATTTAGACCAACGTTTATCTGGTAAGAACTTAACCTTTTCCGGTAATTCAAACGAAGTAATTTCTGCTTTTCCTAGTTTATTTAATCTAGGTTTTCCAATTTTCCAGTCAAAAAAAAGCTCTTCGCTTTCTGTGTAAGAGAGTCCGGCAGCTAATTGGAATAGTTGATTTCCGAGACCACCAGTTAAGGCAAAAATCACACGTTGATCGTTTTGGGATCTCATCGAGCGAGTATCCATCGGAATAGAATCGACGATATCCCCTTAAATTGTGAAAAATTTCTGCCCAAATAATTTATCAGGAATTCTGAAAGGGCTTTCATCTTCACTTTAGAACTTCCATGAAGAATTGCTGAGATTAATTGCCTAGTTAGAAGTTCCAATGAAAAACCGTAGTCCAACCCATTTTTCTCCCGGAGTTGCACCTTTGTTAGTGACGCAGCAATTAGTAAATCACCCATAACATATTTTTTAGAAGTCAAGTGATGTGAAGCGCCACTAAAATATGAGTAAACAAAATTTTTTTCTATGTATGTCTTAGCGACTCCTAGTTCAAGAGACCCTAGAAAAACTTGATCTTCAGCCATCCTTAAGTTGGGGAATTTTCTTCCCTGAAGAAATTCTTTTCGAAATGCAAATCTCCAAATACCCGGCTTTGAAGCAATTTGTCTTAATGCCTGAGGTTTATATGTATCCAAAACCTGTTTATTAAGCGTTGAGGAGTCTAAATCTGAAATGTTTATAAAACTGCCAATAGCCACCACAGATTTCTCCGCTGCTGCCTTATTTACCATTTCTAAAAAATTGTTTACTATGGGTAAATCATCGCAATCCCAGAAGGCTACCCATTGGTGAGAGTTAACTTCTAATCCTTTATTCCGTGCTGCCCCGGGAGAACCAAATTCTCCTTCAATTAAAAGAATATTTTCAGATGCAATCTCGTTAATCAAACTCTTCAATTCTTCACCAGTTTGAGAATCTTGGAAGTCATGCACAACAATAAATCGAATACCGTAGGTGATGCCTTGCGAAAGAGTATTTTTAAGCTTTTCTAAATTTCCCGCCATATTTGATACTGGAATTATGATTCCCAGGTCAATTTCGGCAATACTTTTAGGGAGCATCCGCCAAGTTTAGGTCATAGCCGGAGGTGTTATTCGATATCCTTAGGCTATGTCGATTTATATCGCTGGAATTAATGGCATGGTGGGATCGGCGATAGCAAAACTCGCTGCATCAAGAGGCGAAGTTGTACTAGGTAAGTCCTCGAAAGATATGAACTTTACTGATAGGAATGCAACATTCCTTGAATTGGAAACTACTAAACCTGAATATTTAATAATTGCTGCAGCCAAAGTTGGTGGCATCGGTGCTAATAGTGATTTTCCAGTAGATTTTTTATCCTTGAATCTTCAAATTCAAACGAATCTTTTAGATGCTGCACACAAGGCTCAAGTCAAGAAAGTTTTGTTCCTAGGCTCTTCTTGCATCTATCCAAAATTTGCGGAACAACCGATTTCTGAAGATTCGTTGATGACCGGGAAACTTGAACCTACAAATGAGCCGTATGCGTTGGCAAAAATAGCAGGCATTGGATTAGTAAATTCTTATAGGCGCCAATATTCAGTCCCCTGGATCTCGGCGATGCCCACAAATCTCTATGGCCCTCGAGATAATTTTGACCTTCGCCTCGCCCACGTGATGCCCGCGCTGATCCATAGGATTTCAGATGCCAAAATGCTAGGTGCTGATTCGGTAGAAATCTGGGGAGATGGGACACCCTTGCGAGAATTCTTACATGTTGATGACCTCGCCGAAGCATGCCTTTTGCTGCTGCAAAAGTACGATGAAAGTGTGGCAATCAATGTCGGAAGCGGTCAAGAAATTTCAATCATTGATTTAGCTCATTTAATTGCCAAGATTGTCGGATTTAGCGGGCAACTCGTATTCAACACCTCCAAACCGAATGGAACCCCCCGAAAGTTATTGGATAATTCCAGAATTCTTAATCTTGGGTGGAAACCTAAGATTGAATTAGAATCCGGAATCATCGATACCTACAATTGGTACTTAGAGAATCAAGCCAAAGGATCAACAAAATGAAGAAAGCCCTCATAACTGGCATTACTGGCCAAGATGGTTCGTATTTGGCTGAGCTCCTGCTTGAGAAAGGTTATGAGGTCCATGGGCTAATTAGAAGAAGTTCTACTTTTAACACTTCTCGCATAGAACACCTTTACCAAGATCCACATGACAATAATCGAAAATTCTTTTTACATTACGGTGACATAACGGATGGCGTTGGAATTTCAAACATAATTCGGGATCTCGCTCCCCATGAGATTTACAATTTAGCCGCCCAAAGCCACGTAAAGGTTTCTTTTGAGATGCCTGATTTCACAGCACAGGTAGATGCGTTAGGAACAATCAGAATCCTTGAGGCAATTCGTTCTTCCGGAATTAATACACGTTTTTACCAAGCATCAACATCTGAGATGTTTGGTGGGACACCGCCCCCACAATCAGAATCCTCAGTATTCGCACCCAGAAGCCCTTACGCGGCCGCAAAACTTTATTCTTACTGGGTTGTCCGTAATTATCGAGAGGCTTACGGAATACATGCAACAAATGGAATTCTATTTAACCATGAGTCACCCAGAAGAGGTGAAACTTTTGTTACTCGAAAGATAACGATGGCAGCAGCTCGAATAAAACTAGGACTTCAAGAAAAACTTTATTTAGGAAATCTAAACGCGGTTCGAGACTGGGGATACGCAAAGGAATATGTTGAAAGTATGTGGTTAATGCTACAACAGGATCATTCTGACGATTACGTGGTAGCCACTGGAATTGGCGCAACAGTACGTGACTTTGCTGAAACAAGTTTTTCCCACCTTGGTCTTGATTATAGAGATTTTGTAGTTCATGATTCAAAATATGAACGTGCTACAGAAGTAGATGCTTTGATTGGCGATGCCAGTAAAATTGAAAAAAGAATCAATTGGAAGCCGTCAACCACTTGGAGTGATCTAGCGAAAATTATGGTTGAGGAAGACTTAAAAGAAGTGAAAAATAACCTATCTCTTTAACAAAATCCTTACTTGCCTCAAAATTTTCCAGCGAACTTCAAAAAAACAGCGAACTAATATTGAAAAAAAGTTATTAGTTTTTTGTTTATATCCCGTAGTGATATAGAGGGCGTCGCCCCAGCCGTCGCGCTTCCACCATCTAGTAACTACTCTAATAAAACCAAAATTTGATAGAAAATCGTCTATTTCATTCACTAGAGCGCTACCAGAATACAATTCTACCTCATTTACCTCTAAATAGATCCACTTAATTTCTTTTAGCATATCACTTGCACCTTTTAGTGCCTTTAATTCGGAGCCTTGAATGTCCAAGTTTAGAAAATCTACCTCTCCGATTTTTGGCGCTAGTTCAACTAAAGTTCTTGTCCTAATTTTTATTACATCTGAAATTTCTATTTCTGGATAAAACTTCCTATGCAATTCCATATCTAACAATGAAGTCGATTCTCCATTATTTGCAATCTTCAACTCCATTTGAATTCCTGATGAGTCCCAAATAGCGGCCTCAATGATCTCGTTTGAGAGGTCTTTTTCAAATCTCTTCTTCAGCTCCGTCACAAGTGCTGGCTGGGCTTCAATCCAGCTGACCTTTTTTACTCCCCACTTTTGGTAAAGAGCCAATTCTTCCGCCCTATGTGCGCCGACATGTAAGACAAATCGTGGAGTGACGCCCCAGCCATATTTTAATTCGAAAAAATTCATGAACACTTGATCATTGTATCTAAACAAACATTTTAAGGAATCTTTTGTATAGTGAAGTCGTGAGAAAACCAAATGAGTCCAAGATTGTCGTGCTAGCCGCAGCCCGAAATGTTGAGCGAGATCTAAAAAAATCAATAAATAAGATTAGGCAAGCCCTATCTCCTTTTGCCAAAATACGATTTGTAATTGTTGAGAGTTATTCAAGCGATGACACAAAAACCAGGCTGAAAAATTTAGCTAGCAAGTCTAGTGATATAGAATATTTTTCTATAGGATCTAAGGAAGACTTAAAGGAAGTTCCACGTACTGTTAGAATAGCAAATGCTAGAAACTTTGCAAAAGAATATGCTGAAAATAGATTCAATGACTTTGAATATGTTGCAGTTGCCGATCTAGACAATGTAAATAGTGCTCTAACTTCTGATGGCGTAGAAAGTTGCTGGGATTATGAAAATTGGGATGCAATGTTCGCAAATCAAGGACTATATTATTATGATATTTGGGCATTGAAACACGAATTATGGAATCCTGAAGACTGTTGGCAACAATATAGAAAACTTACTAAAGAGTTTTCTCCGAAAAATTCTTTACAGCTAGCTATAAAGTCAAAAGAGTTACAGATTGGCAAAATTGATAGGCCAATAAAGGTTCAATCTGCTTTTGGTGGTTTTGGAATATATCAAGCAAAAAATTATTTCAATTCCAGATATATAGGAATAAATAAAATAAATGAGGAGATTTGCGAACACTTAAGTTTCCATTCAAACTTATTGAGTAAGGAGCTTTATATAAATCCGAAAATGATTAATATCTCTAGAATTCACCAAAGAAGAGGAATGCTAATTGGGAAGTTGAAGCAAAAATAATGTATGTTCACTCTAAGAAGATTTATTCCCCGACAAAATTACAGGTTTTAAGACTATATTGCATAAGAATTTTTAGATGGCGATTAAATTCGGCTCCCTACATATCCGGAGATGCTATAGCTGATTTGGTTGATTTTGTTTATCAGCCACCCAGATTTAGATCTTTTCGCTGTCAACAAATCCAGATATCTGATGCTAATTCCATTTTTGTAAGAGGTGTTGATTTCAAAAAATTTCTTCGTGAGCATTCAGAAAAAATAGAAAAAACTAGCATGATTTGTATCGGTAATAGTGATGAGGAATTTGCCGCTAATGATTTAAAAAATCTTCTACCTGGATGCCGATTTCTAATTCAAAATTCTTTTATATCTGATCAAGAAAAAATAAAGACACTTCCCTTAGGAATCGAAAATTTACGATGGGGAATAAATGGAGATAAGAAACTTTTTAAAAATAAAATTCCGGATTCTCTAAAGATCAGAAAAGTTATGTTTGGTCCTTTTAGTAAGACTCATCCGATGAGGCTAAAGACAATTGAATTTTTTAAACAAAATTCCGGTCCTTGGGATATTTATGAAGGATATATGGCACCCAAAGCTTTGGCTGAAGTCGCTTGTCGATACAGGTACGTTGCGTGCCTCAGGGGAAATGGAATTGATACTCATAGAATCTGGGAAACCATATATCGAGGAAATTTTCCAATCGTGAAGTTAGACAGTTGGTCCAACTCATTAAGGGATTTGAAATTACCTATAATTTATGTCGAAGAGTGGAACGATGAATTGCTTTCTCGAGCTCTTGAAGAAGGCGAACAAATGTCCCCATTTAATCCGGAGGAGTTAGAAGCTCTTTGGATTCCATACTGGAGAGACTACATTTTGAATATTAAAAGGTCGACCCCGTAGCGCCAAAATAACTAGATTCTACAAAGCTGCCATCCATGTGGGAATCTTTTTCCTTGAGGAAATATATATCCTTGTCCCAAGTTTCGGAAACTAGTGAAATGACTATTTGCTCTCTCAATCGTTCCAGAGGCATGTGATCAATTTTTCCAGTATCCGTCTTAGCAATAGTTGTCTCGAAATTTCTTGTCAGATCCATAATCAATTCTTTGTCCAGTTTGCTTATGGAAAAACCATTAAGAAAAATAAAAGAAGTATTTTTCATAGAACATTCCTTTAATTTTAAATACTCAAATTCTTTTAGTAATTGACGTTCTGGACTTTTTTCTTTCATACTAAATTCATTTACGAAGAACGTAATACCTTTTAACTGTGGAATTGTGCCATTCCAACGAAGGTCTGCATCCATCAATATTTCATTAGTGCCACTAAGTGATAAAAATAGTTGGATTTTCAGATCTTGCCAGGGGATCTGACTATCCATATCATCCAAAACCTTTACATTCTTTGCGTAATTTGAAAAGATTTTTTTCGTTTGCAAAAAAGTCTTCTCATCGCAATGCAAGACTATTCGACTATTTGGATTATAGAACAAGAAACTGTCCACGCAGATTCTGGCAATTTTTGCATAAAGTTCAACTTTAACGATCAAAATATGAATGGTCTTAACACCAAGGTCGGGATTATTTGGTTTAAAGACTCTCCACGCAAAGTGTTTCCAGACTGATATTAGTTCTTTCGCAAGGAACTTAAATCCCTTCAACGCTGTTCTTAACATGTTTGTACTTTACTTTCCTTTTGCGCGTGAGTCTAGTATGGGTGGCTTTTTTCATTTTTCGTTGTAAGGTTTTTCCATGAAGGCATATGTCATTAATCTACCGGATCGGACTGACCGATGGCATTCAGTCTTATTGCAATCTTCTAAATTAAATATGGAAGTTATTCGCATAGAGGCTAAGTCTGGAAAAGATTTCCAAGGGGAGGCAGATGAATTAGTTTTACCTTCGATAAGAGCCATATGGGAATCTCACAAAATCGCATTACATAGATTTCTGCAGACCGAAGAGGATCAAGCTTTAATATTAGAAGATGATTTTCATCTTTCAAAAAATTTTTCAAGAAAAATTGAAAGTATTGAGAGTGAAAAAAGTTACGATTTTATTCAATTAGGATTCTTAAAAATAAACACCAAGGAAAGCCTTGAGATCCTTTATTCAAATTTTTACGATTTCTTTTTAAAATTGATTGAAAAAATTACAAAAAAGTACGGTCGGCTATTTCCAAAGATTTCACAAAAGGTCTTTATTAGAAGGCAAAACAATGTGAGTTGGGGTTACGTCATTGACGACGTACGCTCAGGCGCTCAGGCATATGTCGTATCGAGACGTTTTGCCGAAGCTATGCTGAGAGTTAATGACCCAGTATTCCTCAGTACGGACTTACTTTATATCTCATTTTCGCAGATGCGTACTCTGCGAATGGCGAGACTTTGGAAATCGATAGTAGGTCAAAATAAAATGAAAAGTTCTGTCCAGTCTAGATTCTTAATGAAAGCAGATTAATCCACCACACTTACTAGAACTCAACTATAAATTCGTGGTAACCGGAGAAAATTAGAGCTCCAAACTGGCGAGAATGAGTAATTCTATTCAGGTTTGTTCTGTAAATACTTGCAAACTTACTTAAACTATTAAAAGTATAAATGCTTTCTCGATAGTTTCTTAGGTGGAAAAACCATAAGGAAAATTTATCAAGCCCTCTGAATCTCTTCACATGGGGGCGATAGAATCCAGGATGAACCGCTAACAACAGCGTGACCTTATTTGAAGACAATGTTTTTAGAGTATCAATATGATTTAGTATTGCCCACTCGGCCCCTTCTATATCCATTTTGATAACAATTTTCTTTGATGGATTAGTTTGATTTAACTCAGTTATAACTTCAGATAAACTCACAACATCAATTTCTTTTAATCCGTCTTCTGTTCCATCGAAAACTATGTCGCTTAGAATTTTGGAATTCTTGCCTGAACTAAAGATAATTTTTCCTGATTTGAATGAAACCGCGCGATTAAATAGAACAATATTTGATCGTATATCTCCATTCAGTGAGAAATTTCTTTCAGAAACACGAAACATTATTGGATTAGGCTCAAATGCTAAGACTTTAGAACCTAAACTTGCAGCTGTTAGACTCATTCCACCATTCGCGGTGCCAAGATCTAAAAATACTGTTTGTGCATTGAGACGACTTTGAAGGAAATTTATCGTGTCGGGCTCGTATTGTCCTTCCCCAAACTTGTCCCAAAAAATTTCCCCATAAAAATCTTCTTTTAGATCAACTAAAAACTGACTTTTCTTGCTTTGAACTTTCTTGATTGAGTTCATAAGCCTCCCAAACATTTATACCGTATAATAATTATATCAAAGAAAGCGAAGTACCATTTGCCTAAGCGGTCTTGTCAGGTATTGAATATGAGGAAGAATGAAGATTTTAAGTCTTGCTCCACGCTATTCCAAAACAAATTCTCACTTTGGACATTGGACCATCGTTCAAGACCTCCTTCTCGAATCTGCGCTCAAAAACAATTCTAACTTCCAAATCTTGGTGGATAAAAATGAGATTGCCTCGGATTTTATTCATCCCGTTTTAGAAGTAAATTCCATCGAGTCTTTAATTTTCAGCCTTGAAGAATTTTTAACTAAAGTAACTGCCCGAGAAGAAATCGTAGTGTTTGTGTACGAGGCAAGTATTGAATTAACTTTAGAAATAAATAAAATAGCAAAAAATTTTCAACAAATAATTTTCCTTTTAAATCTTCACTACCCGGAAGGAATACTTGCGATACCGGGATCAAGAATGAATTTTAACCGTTTACATTTACAAAGGTGGCAAAATTCTGTTACCAAATTGAAACAAAAAGAGTTGCCCAAAATTTATTTTGAAAAAAACTTACGGATCATTACTGAGTCAGAAACGAGAACGTATTTAGCGGAAGCATTTGGATTTCCCGTTGTTGGTACTTGGCCAGGAATTTCACAGGTTGCCGATGCTAACATTTTAGGTTCAATGACACAGAAAAACTCAGAAATTACAAATGACTTAAGAATTTTAATTCCTATCTCGTCTGCAAGATTCAATTTTAAAACTTTTTTTTATATTTTCGCTTTAAGAAAATCATTATCCAAAATGCAAAGAATTAATTTTGTAAATTTCCAATTTATATTTGGATTTGATATTTCGGAATTACCTTTTTACTTCAGGTTGTATTTTAATTTGGATCAGCGAGGAATTTATTTTCAAAAAAAACATTTAGATAATCTCCAATACATTGAAACTTTTTTCAAAGCCAATGTAGTCTGGCTTCCATATGGTCCCGAATATATAACACACAGTAGTGGAAAAACGTTGGATTCATTATGCTCGGGAAAGTTTTTGATTTCTAAATCCGGAACTTATCCTGCAAAAGAATACTCTAAATGGTTTTCTGGTTTTCCAACATATTCTAATCTTAATGAGCTAAAACAAATTTTTTACATTCTTGAAACCCTATTAGAAGATTTTTCTCCAAGAATTAAGAAAGTTCAAAAGCAAATATTGGAAAGTTACAGTTCAAACAATGCGCTCCACAAGCTTATGGAGGCTGCAAAATCTTCGCCTCGGGAATATCTAATTCAACTAGGATTTACTAGGTCTGTTAGCTCATCTCGGTTATCTTATTTTTTTCTTTTTGTGAGGGGGGATTTGATCATTAAAAAGACGATTTTTGGACAAATTTTCAACTTGTTTTGGAGTAAGATTCGGTAATAGTTTGGTGCATTCAATTATCGCTACAGATTGGAAAGCTAGAGTGCTAGATTCGGTGGGTTTTGTTGGTTTAGGAAAACTTGGGCTACCTTGTGCCGCAGCTTTGAGTGTAGTCGGTAAGAAAAAAATCTTTGGATTTGATATCAATCCGAACGTTAGAACGTATGTTGAAGAATGCAAAGTGCCTTATGAGGAATCTAGAGTAGAGGAATTTCTTTCAAAAGCAGATATCAATATTATGGATTCTATAGTCGACGTAGTGGGAAAATCTGAAATTGTATTTGTTGCCGTTCAAACTCCTCACGAGGAACAATTTGAGGGAACTACACCAGTTCCAGATGTGACTCGGGATTTTGACTACACTTTTTTGAAATCAGCTATAGAAGAAATCGCTTCAGGCTTGAGGATTCACAAAGACAAAAAATTGATGGTTGTAGTTATCTCGACTGTATTGCCCGGAACAATGCGCGAACACGTGCTGCCTATACTTGAAGAATTCAAAGACAGAGTGGAATTCTGCTATAACCCATTTTTCATTGCAATGGGAACAACTATTCCTGATTACCTTGATCCTGAATTCTTGTTGATTGGAAGTGAAAGTACTTCGAGTGCGCAAAAACTCGCTGGTTTTTACGCAGAATTTCTGAAATCACCAAGTCGTCCAATGAAAATAGAGTCAGCGGAGTTGGCGAAAGTCGCTTACAATACTTTTATTGGATTTAAAATCGTATTTGCTAATACTTTAGCCGAAATCACATCTTCACGAGGTGGGGATGTGGATGAGATTACGAGTGCTCTGGCAGGAGCAAATATGAGATTAATGTCTGCAAAATACTTGTCTGCAGGAATGGCAGATGGTGGAGGATGCCATCCCCGTGATCAAATTGCGATGTCCTGGCTCTCGAAGGATGCAAATCTCTCCACTGATATATTTGGCTGGCTAGCTCGAGCGAGAGACGCTCAAACTATGCGACAGGCAGAATTAATTAAATCCTACGTTGTTCAGACTGGTTTGCCTGTGACTATTTTAGGCAAGGCCTATAAAGCAAATATAAATTTGACAGTGGGAAGTCCGGCGCTCCTCTTGTCAAATTTCTTATATAAAATTGGGATAACGCATGTTTTTTATGATCCATATACAGACCCCGAATTAGAACTCTCAAAAAATCCTCAAATATTTTTTGTTGCTACTAACCACTTTGATTTCAAAAATTTACAGTTGCCTACTGGCTCTATATGCATCGATCCTTGGGGTAATGCAATTACGGCACATTCAGGAGTTAAATTTGTGCATCCGGGTCGAGAATCACTAGGAGTTTAAGTGTCTGAGATTAAGAATGAAGTCATTCCGACCATAAATATAGTAAAAGAATTCTGGAATGAGCGTCCCTGCAATATAAAACATTCAAAGTTGCAGGTAGGTACAAAAGAATTTTTTGATGAAGTAGAAGCTAGGAGATACTTTGTCGAGCCGCATATTCCACAATTTTGCCAATTTGAGAAGTGGGGTAACAAATCAGTTTTGGAAATTGGATGTGGAATCGGCACTGATGGGATTAATTTTGCAAGGTCTGGGGCAAACTATACGGGACTTGAGTTATCAGATTTGTCCCTTAGAATAGCTCAGGAAAGATTTGAAATCTTTAAGCAAAATGGTAACTTTCTTTTAGGCGATGCCGAAAGTGCGGATGAGAAGTTCGACGGAAAAACTTTCGATTTGATTTATTCTTTTGGAGTTATACACCACACTCCAAATATTATGAATGCATTAAGGTCTATCAAGAGGTTATGCCACGGTGGTTCTACCGTGCTAATAATGATTTATGCGAAAGATTCTTATAAACAAGCTATGATCGACATCGGCTTGGATCAACCTGAGGCTCAGTACGGATGTCCTATTGCGAATTCATACACAACTCAAGAAGCTGTTGAGATGTTTGAAGAAGTCGGATTTAGGGACATCAAGGTTACTCAAGACCATATCTTCCCTTATAAAATTGACGAGTACAAAAATTTTGAATACGTAAAACAACCCTGGTTTGATGTAATGCCGGACCAAGTATTTAATGCACTAAAGAAAAAGTTTGGTTGGCATCTTTTGATTGAGGCGAATGCCTAACCTAGTGAATATGCTTTGATGTATCAACCCAAATTGTTTTGTGTGGATCGAGGGATTGATTGTCGCTTATAGGGGATTTCGTGTAAAAGTAAAGGTTAAAACTCCTTCTAAAAAAATTACTTGCATTTTTGCTTACGCCATGGAAAGAAACATCATCAGTTTTGAAACCCAGAATTGTATTTGCCTTTGGAAGCACTCTTTTTTCCACCGTTTTTGATTCCAGATCCAATAAATGTAATTCCCCCCCCTGATCTGGTGTGTAATTTTCGTTTAAGTAAAAGAGTATGTTTATAGACCTATACATATTTGCAAGACTACTAAAATTGAAATCTGCATGGTATCCAAGAAAAGTTCCAGGCGGTGATACGACGTAACCGCCACCATCGTATGAAAGATCTGGGTAAAGTTCTAAGTCACTAGGTACTTGAAACGAGATTCTAAGTTGATTTAGGAATTCAGCAGAACTAAAAAACTTTAATAATTCATTTGTAAACATATATTCTTGGGGAAAATTCCTAAACTCACGTTTTTTACCAAATGGCGAATCAAAAACTTTTGTCGGAATTGTATTTTCAATTCTCTTTAATTCTACAAGAAGTAATTCCAGGTCACTCTTTTCTAGGAAATTTTCTTCTACAAAATGTGGAAATGGGTAACTTTGTATCTGAAAGCCACTAAATTTTCCTAACAAATTTCTTGAATTCAACATGCCATTTCCTCTCTTCAGGACCATGATGTGTCAAGTCAGACTCTATCCTTAAAAGTCTTAATATACCTTGAGAATTGATGGGTTTCGTGGATTTTGGGGAAAATAGTTTGCTTTTAAATAATACTATGAAAATTTCTACTAGAGTGAGGTTGTGGAAAAATCGACAGCGAATAACGAGAATCTAAATTCAATATATACAGCTGGTTTTTTGGAGCGAGAAGAAGAAGTACTAGGATTTTTAGATTTTGGATTAGCCGAGGCTGTTAAGTTAGGAGAGATATCTGTCGAATTTGGAATGCGACGTCGGCTCCCTATTGCCATCGAAGTCCGAATTGGAGACTGGACTGTTTTTCATGCCTCACTTCCCGGATCTTCACCCGAGAACGATTGGTGGATGAACCGAAAAGCCCGTGTAGTTGTGAAGACTGGCCATTCTTCGCTCTACGAGAGAGTCTTGGCTGAAGAGACAGGAGTCGATTGGTTTGCCCAACATGGGGTTTCCGAAGAGGATTATGCGATTCACGGCGGCGGTTTGCCTATTAATGTTAAAGGCAAAGGTTTAGTTGGTGTTTTATTGATCAGTGGGTTGCCACAAGTTCAAGATCATTTGCTCGGTGTTGAGATATTGACTGAATTCTTAGCACGTAAAGGTGAAACAGATTGAACAAAGAGATTTGGGTATGCGGTGAGGCCTTGATTGATTTGATTCCGCAAGGCGATCAGAAGGTAGCCATTGTTGGTGGTGGTCCTGCAAATACAGCGAAAGCATTGGCAAGGCTAGGTCTGGATTCCTATTTTATTGATGGCATATCAACTGATGGTTTTGGCGGAATGATCAAAGCTGAATTACTTCACGATGGAGTTAATTTAAAGTATGCGCACTTTTCTGATAAGCAGACCTGCACAGCGGACGTTTCCTTGGATAAGGCTGGGGTTGCTTCTTATGTATTTACGATTGACGGAACTGCAACCTTTGATTTCACAAATGATTGGTTGCCGGATCCGGAAGTAATCAAACCCTCTGTTTTGCAGATTGGTACTTTGGCCACAATTGTGCAGCCCGGCGCAGATGTATTAATTGAATGGGCTAAGAGGGTTTCTAAGGTTGCCCCTGTTGTATTCGATCCCAATATCCGATCATCGGTATTGCCTGATCGGCCTAAATATCAAGAGATGATTGCCAAGTGGGCTGCACTTTCTGCAGTGATTAAGGTGTCGGAAGATGATTTATCTTGGTTGTATCCAGAACAAGATCAGATCACAATTGCTGAAAAGTGGATCGCAGGTGGAACTGATTTAGTAATTATTACTAAAGGTAGTTACGGAATTATTGGTGTGACTAAAGATGATGTTGTTTCAGTACCTGGGGTGAAGGTTGAAGTTGTCGACACGGTCGGTGCTGGAGACACGGTCGGTGCAATAGTTGTGGAAGCGATTGTTGAACGTGGATTGTCTGTAATTACTGGTGAAGTTCTACGCGAGGTTTTGGTTCGTGCGACAAAGGCTGCGGCCATTACATGTTCTCGCGCTGGGGCTAATCCACCCACCAAGGCTGAGATTGGTGCGTAGTGCAACATATTGATGGTTCGGAAATCTCTGTTGCGATTGATTTAGATCAAGGTGCTCGGATTGCTTCGTTGCAGTGGCGAGACTTGCAGTTTGTTGTTCCATTTCGCGGGACTCCTTTGTCATGGGGTTGGTATGCGATGGGGCCATGGGCTGGGCGAATAAGAGATGGAATATTGGTGGATCAAAGTGGTGAAGAATTTGAATTGCCTACGATGTGGACTCCGCCACATGCAATTCATGGTTTTGGGTTTACATCATCGTGGGAAGAGACTGGAAGTGGCCGGGCTCAATTAGAACTTCCAGAACCATATAACGGTGCGGTTTTGTCACAGACCGTGGAAGTTTTAGATGACGCAGTTAGATGGATCTTGGAATATGAGGCAAATGGTTGCACCTTGCCTGCGTGGTTAGGTTTCCATCCTTGGTTTCCAAGAGAGTTAGCTAGAGGTAGTGAAGCGGAATTACATTTCTCAGCTGCAAAGATGTTAGAGAGAGATGAAGATGGGATGCCATCGGGTGAGTTTGTTTCACCAAAGCCAGAGCCTTGGGATGATGCTTTTACCGAGTTAAAGGCAATGCCTTCGATAGTTTGGGAAGGCGCAGCAAGGCTTGATATCGAGTCTGATGTGCCATGGTGGGTGGTTTATACCGAAGATACCGACGGGATCTGTGTTGAACCACAGACCGCGCCGCCTGATGCAGCAAACTTGGGGATAGTTGGAGATCACTACATAGAGGCGTTATTTACATTTAGCGAGGATTAGAAATTGTCAGCGATTGATAGAGCACACCTTAAGAAGTTAAATGCGATTGAAGAAGAACGATTTCTAAAGCTTCATCCAAAGTCAGGTGACTTGTTTAAGAAAGCCAAAGAAGTAATGCCCGGTGGCGTGCCAATGTCTTGGATGGCTAAATGGCCGGGGGCATATCCAGTATTTGTAAATACCGCGCAAGGTTCTAGATTTACTGATGTTGACGGAAATGAATATGTAGATTTTTGTTTAGGCGATACGGGATCAATGACCGGTCATTCACCAAAGGCGACCGTTGAAGCAATACATGATCAATTAAATCGGGGATTGACCGCAATGCTTCCTACCGAAGATGCGGTGATTGTGGGGCAAGAATTAACCCGGAGGTTTGGTTTACCGCTATGGCAATTTACGGTTACTGCAACGGATGCTAATCGTCATTCAATTCGATACTGCAGATTAATTACCGGTAAGTCAAAGATCATAGTGATTGATAAGTGTTATCACGGATCAGTCGACGAAACTTTTGCTACCTTGGATGCAAATGGGAATACGGTGAAGCGTCCAGGAAATCTGGGGGCGCCAGTTGATTTAGATATGACCACGCGGGTTGTGGAATTTAATGATCTTGCAGCCATGGAAGCTGCTTTAGCCCACGGAGATGTTGCAGCTATTTTGATGGAACCTGCGATGACCAATATCGGGATTGTTTTGCCAGATGATGGTTATTTAAAGGGAGTTGGGGAATTAGCCAAGAAGTATGGAGCAATTTGGATTATCGATGAGACACATACGATCTCTGTTGGTCCTGGGGGAATGACTGCCCTACATTGGTTAAAACCCGACGTGTTGACAATTGGTAAGGCTATTGCGGGTGGAATTCCTACAGGTACTTTTGGAATGACTAAGGAAGTTGCTGATCGAATTGCGGCAAAGGTTGATCGGGAGATTATTGATACTGGAGGCATTGGTTCTACTTTGGCAGGTAATGCCTTGTCTTTAGCTGCGATGCGAGCCACACTTTCTAAAGTTCTTACCGATGAAGCTTTCGAGCGTATGGTCAAATTAGGTAATTCTTGGTGCGATGGGGTCGATGCAGCAATAAAGGAATTTGATCTGCCGTGGCATTGTTCGAGGTTGGGCGCTCGCGGAGAGTACCTGTTTCAAAAGGAGGCTCCACGAACAGGTAAAGAAGCTGCAGATGCTGGAGACTTCGAATTAGAACAATACATACACCTACGCATGCTCAATGATGGATTCCTGATTACTCCATTCCACAACATGGCTTTGGTGTCACCTGAGACTAAGCAGGCCGATGTAGATGCACACACTGCTGCGTTTAGAGAGATGTGTCGAGATTTAATCGGAGATGAACATGACCAGAATTAAGTTACTACTTAGAAAAACTTACTTTAAGTTTTGGTCGCTTTTTCCGACAAAATTTTGGAATTTTGTCGAGAATCTTGCCCAGATAGAGTTGGGAAAAGGTTGGGACCCTCTTGAAATAAGTCCTGAAGTATTGGCGATCGAAGAACTTCTAGAAAGAAGAAAATTAGCAAATCCAGTCGTATTTGATGTCGGTGCAAATAACGGTGATTGGTCTTTAAATTTTGCGAAAATGCTTCCAGAATCTCGAATCTTTACTTTTGAGCCTTCGAGAGATGCATTTATTAAATTAGTAGAAAATACTAAGCATATAAAAAATATTCATAACAATAACTTTGGGTTCGGAGAAAATGAAGGCTTTTACACACTTTACTCAGACTTTTATGGGAGTGGTATGGCCAGCCTAAGTCAAAGGGATATCTCTCACTTAGGGATCAAATTTGAGCAAGAGGAAACTATCGAAGTAAAAGCAATTGATAACGAAGTGATCAAAAATAAAAGTCTCCCAACTCCAAATATCATAAAAGTTGATGTCGAAGGGCATGAATTTGATGTGCTAATGGGGGCAAGGGAAACACTTAGAACCGTCGAAATCTTGCAAATCGAATTCGGAGGGACTTGTATTGATACTAAGACTTTCTTTAGGAATTATTGGGATTTATTTAAAGAGTATGAACTTGAAGTTTTTCGCTTAACACCAAGAGGACTTTGTAGGATTAATAATTATTCTGAGCGTGATGAAGTGTTCAGGTTCACGAATTACTTTGCCTCTAAAAAATTTAATTGAAGCCAAGAGATTCATAAAGCCTCAATGCTTTCTCATTGTCAGCGTCTACGTAAAGCATGGCTTGGTTTAGACCCTTTTGTTTTAGATAATCGAGGGCAGTTGTGGCAACGGACTTTCCAATTCCCTTTGCATGGGAATCTGGGTCAACACCGATTACATAGAGTTCACCGATCGGGTCTTGATTTACAAAGTCATGGTGAATCTTTGTCCAACAAAAGCCAATGGTTTTCTTGTTTTCGATTGCTATGAAGAATCCTTCAGGATCAAACCAAGATTCTGCGATTCGATTCTCGAGATCTGCCATGGCCCAATTGCCTTGATCCGGATGGTTTGCAAATATTTTATTATTTAGGGCAAGCCACTCTTCTTTATGAAATTTTGGATTGAAGGTGGTTATCTCAAAATTGTGGGGGACCTTTGGGATTTCAGAAGTTAGAGATCGATGCAGCTTAAGGATGTGACGCATTAAATTTTCGTTTTGAAATACTCAACAGTCTTAGAGAGGCCGTTAGTCCTATCTACGGAAGGAGACCAATCTAAGAGCTCTTTAGCGCGTTTGATAACAGGCTCGCGCTGAAGAGGGTCATCAGCGGGGAGTTCTTTAAAAACAATCTCACTTCTTGAATTAGTTAACTGAATAATCTCATTAGCAAGTTCGACCATGGTTAGAGGTTGGGGGTTACCTAGATTGACCGGAACATGCACATTTTCGGCGAAAAAGAGTTTCACCAATCCCGCAACAAGATCGTCTACATAGCAAAGCGAACGAGTTTGTGAACCGTCTCCATAAACTGTGATTGGCTGATTTGTGAGCGCTTGAACAATAAAGTTACTTACTACTCTCCCATCGTTCTTTGCCATACGAGGACCGTATGTATTGAAGATCCGGGCAACGCGGATATCTGTGCCATATTCGCGGTGGAAATCAAAAAATAATGTCTCGGCAGATCTTTTTCCTTCGTCGTAGCAAGAACGGATTCCAATTGGATTCACATTTCCCCAATAACTTTCATCTTGCGGGCTGATCGTTGGGTCCCCATAAACTTCAGAAGTACTTGCTTGAAGAATTCTTACCTTCTTTGCCTGGGCCAAATCCAACATGTTGATTGCGCCATGAACACTAGTTTTCAGAGTTTCAACGGGAAAACGTTGGTAGTGAACTGGTGATGCGGGGCAGGCAAGATTAAAAATCCCATCAATTTCGATGTCAATGGGGTTTGTCACATTGTGTTCAATGAAACTAAATTTTGGGTTGTTTTTGAAGCCTTCTAAGTTTTCAACCGATCCTGTATATAAATTATCAAGAACTAGGACTTCATGGCCCATGCCTAACAATTTTTCGGAAAGGTGAGAACCAACAAAGCCAGCACCGCCAGTTACTAGTAGTTTCATTTATACCCTTTCTGAGGTTGATATATCTTTACCTGAATTTGGAAGTGTGAATCGATATCCGACGTTTCGTACTGTTCCAATTACGGCTTCGTATTCGGGGCCGAGTTTGGAACGAAGGCGACGGATATGGACGTCCACGGTGCGGGTGCCGCCGAAGTAGTCATAGCCCCAGATCTCTTGCAGGAGTTGGGCGCGGGTGAAAACGCGGCCAGGATGTTGGGCTAAGAATTTGATAAGTTCGAATTCCTTAAAGGTTAAGTCAAGGGCGCGGCCTTTTATTTTTGCAGTGTAGGAATTTTCATCGATGACAATTTCACCGGTTCGAATTTCGCGGGCCCCTGCATCACTTGAAAGTCTTTCAACTTCGAGTTGCCCGACTGCAATTCGGATTCGTGCTTCAACTTCTGCAGGGCCTGCGGTATCAAGGATGACATCGTTGAAGCCCCAGTCTGCGTTCATGGCAGAGAGGGCGCCTTCGGTTGCAATTGCGATGATGGGGCAATTGATACCGGTTTGAATTAAAAGTTTGTTAAGTGCTTTTGCAGAGGTGAGATCTTTGCGGGCATCTAGAAATAGGCAATCAACTTCCGGGACATCGATTAGGACAGATGCTTCAGCAGGAAGGATGCGAACTTGGTGTTGCAATAGGCCAAGGCTTGGCAACACTTCGGCTGATGCGCCAAGAGTGTTGGTTAGTAGAAGAATGCGGGCCATGAGGCATGCAAGGATACTCTCGTGAAAACTCTTCTCCCACTCGCGATTGTTTTGGCCATCGCCAGTAGCTATGGGATTTGGTATCGCCGCAGTCGCGGCAAGATCAAGGCTAGAAGTGGTGTGGTGCCGGTAGTTGTGGCGGGCGATCTGACTGGGGCCTCTACGGGGCCAATTAAGTTTGGATCTCGGGTTACCTTGCTTCAGTTCTCCTCGGCCTTTTGCTCGCCGTGTCGGGCCACTAGAGCCCTTTTGGCAGATATCACCGAAGAGATGGCAGATGTCTCCCACATCGATATCGATGCCGAAAGCCATCTGGAATTGGTGCGTAGGTTAGATATCAGATCAACCCCGACAACTTTGATCTTGGATGGCAATCAGGTGGAAGTAGGTCGTGCGGTTGGTGCGCCAAAGCGGGCGCAAGTTATTGCCGCTATTTCTGCAGTTGCACCTGTTAAGTAACTGCAAGTAATTAGCGATTAGTGTTTTGAATTTGTTTTACTTACGCTTTGCACATGGCAATTACCAACACATCGGTCAATGCAAATACAAAATTAATTGATGCCCGCGGTCCAAGATTCGGGGCTGCGAGTACAACTGTTGTTTTAGCGGTTGCTTTAGTAACGCATTCAACTTGGTTGGTTGGATTGCAACTTGTTGTATTTGCTATTGGTGCAATCGGTACTCCAGTTAAGACACCTTATGCGCTTATTTATATGAAGTTTGTGCGTCCGCGTTTGCGCGGGGAAGTTCCAACTGAAGATGTGCGACCACCTCAATTTGCCCAGGCTGTTGGATTGGCATTTGCAGTCGTGGCATTTGTTGCTGGATTAGTTGGGGCGAAGAGTGTTTTTGTGGTTGCGTTAAGTCTTTGTTTAGCAGCTGCGTTTTTAAATGCGGCATTTAATTATTGTTTGGGTTGTGAAGCGTATTTATTAATTGTCCGTTTAACAAAATAAATTTAAAAAGTTAAAAAATAAAAAGGAGAGAAAAATGTCAAGAGCAACATCACTAGTTTCAATCGATTGGGTTCAAGAGAACCTTAATAATCCACATGTGGTATTTGTAGAGGTCGATGAAGATACGACCCTTTACGACAAGGGCCATATCCAAGGTGCGATTACTTTCCACTGGCGCGATGATCTACAAGATGGCTTGATCCGCGATCTGATTTCGAAGGAAAAGTTTGAGGCGCTACTTTCAAAGTCAGGTATTGCCAATGATTCAACCGTGGTTCTATACGGTGGAAATAACAACTGGTTTGCGACCTATGCCTTCTGGTATTTCAAGATTTATGGACACCAAGATGTTCGCCTAATTGATGGTGGTCGTAAGCTCTGGGAATTGAAGGGTCTGCCTTTGGTGAATGAAGTTCCAGCTCGCGCTGCGACTCGTTATGTGGCAAAGGAACGCGACAATTCAATCCGCGCATTTCGCGATGAAGTTGTTGCGGCAATTGGCGCAAAGAACATCGTCGATGTGCGATCACCGCAAGAGTTTTCTGGCGAATTAGCAGCCCCAGCCCACCTGCCACAAGAGAGTGGTCAGATTAAGGGACACATTCCAACCGCGAAGAATATTCCGTGGTCAAAGGCCGCGAATGAAGACGGCACCTTTAGATCAAATGAAGAGTTGTCAGAGTTATATAAGTCAGCTGGCGTTGATTTTGCGAAAGAGACAATTGCGTATTGCCGTATCGGTGAACGCTCTGCATTCTCTTGGTTCGTCTTGCACGAACTTCTAGATCTTCAGAATGTTAGAAATTATGACGGTTCATGGACTGAATACGGTTCATTGGTTGGCGTACCTGTAGCAATCGGAGCATAAGTTGCGTACATGTGGCGCAACTCCCGGTGGGCCGGATTTAGCGGGTGTTGATTTAACAACACAAGCTGTAATTCAGGGCGCAGTACTTCGCGCGGGCGTGGAAGATGGTGTGCCAAATGGGGCGCCAGTTGGAAATGCTTATGTGCGATTGCTCGATTCAACCGGTGAGTTCACTGCGGAAGTTCCGACAAACGAGTTGGGTCAATTTAGATTCTTCGCCGCACCAGGTGCCTGGACCGTAGTTGTCTTGGCGCACGGTGCGCGTGAAGAGATCAAAGTCCAAGCGCAAAAGGGATCACCAGTTGATCTCGTTGTTCAAATCTAGTCAGGGCTAGTTACACTTTAGTTATGGCTGAAAAACATGAATTGCGCGAAAAGGGATTACGTCTAACACCACAACGTGAATTGGTCTTGGCTGCAGTGCGCGAATTAGGACATGCGACTCCAGAAGAGGTTGCCGAGAAAGTTCGCACAACTCACCCAGGTATCAACCTTTCAACGGTTTATCGCAATTTAGAAACCCTTGAGAATGTGGGCTTCGTGCAACATACACACCTTGGCCATGGTGGGGTGCGCTATCACGCATCGACTGAAGATATTCACGCGCATTTAAATTGCGAGAACTGCGGATTAATTATTGAAGTGCCTATCGAGGCAACTGCCGCGCTGACCCAAGCTTTGCTAGATGACTACGGTTTTCACACTGACCTAGAACATCTTGCGATCGCTGGTCGCTGCGAATCTTGTTTCAATAAGCCCTAAACTTCACTCACTATGAGTGCGGTTTTAGTCGAAGCGGGTCCAGATGCAGGTGCGATCTGGCACTTTGGCGAACCGAATAAGGAACAGCGGCTTCTTGCCGCCGGTGATGCTTGGGCCGATCTTTCTCATCGCGGCGTAATCAGTGTTAGTGGCCCGGATCGATTGTCTTGGCTGCATTCCATCACTACACAAGATTTAGAGAAACTTCCGGCCGGACTTTGGGTGAGTGCGCTGATTTTGGATGCGCAGGGACATATCACTCACCAGTTTTATTTAGTTGATGATGGGGAAGTTACTTGGTTGCATACCGAGGCGAGTAAGACCGCAGAATTGGTGGCTTACTTAGAGAAGATGAAATTTATGTTGCGGGTAGAGATCGCCGATCGGTCTGATGAATATGCAGTGCTTCGGGCGCCGGGCGCGGCTGATGCAATCGGTGGGCCATATGCATTAGTTGATTACGCAGAGTATGAGGATTTGAAATCATCTTTCAATCAATCTCATACCCAAGTTGGCACTTGGGCGTTGGAGGCCGAACGCGTTGCGGCGAAACGGGCGCGCCTACTTTTTGAGACCGATCACAAATCAATTCCAAATGAATTAGATTTTCTAAATAACGCGGTGCATATGAATAAGGGTTGCTATCCGGGGCAAGAGACCGTGGCAAAGGTATTTAACTTGGGCCAACCACCAAGGCGATTAGCTTTATTGCATTTAGATGGTTCGGCAATCGATTTGCCGGTGACCGGAACTGCTGTTTTGCATGGTGAGAAGGAAGTCGGTTTCATCGGCAGCGTTGCACGCCATTATGAATTGGGGCCGATTGCATTGGCCATTTTGCGCCGAAATACGCCGATTGATGCGGAGTTGACTGCGGCTGGTGTGGCTGCAGCGCAAGAAAGTCCCAGCAAATAACTATCGCGGTCCAGATCTTTTAAGAACCTGTATATACAAGGGACCGGATGAAGCTGCCGTATAAGCCGTTGTAGTCGGATTTATATAGGCAGTTAGCTGTGTCCTTGCAGTAGCTAGCGGCAACCAATTGCATGAGGCGGTTGTGGTTGCGGTGACAATTGATTGGCAGCGATTTATAACGCGGCCATTTGCATAGAAAGTGACGGTTCCCGAAGTATTTAGGGCTGCATTGATTATTGAACTTTTGCCTTTATTTGCGGTACTCCCACCGCCTTGCAGCGAAAGTTGAATTGTTGCCAAGCCAATGTAAGCGGTGTAATCCGTGGCGGAAGTGGCGGTAGAGCCTCCAGAAACTAGGGTTATTTTTCCTGTCGCTGATCCCGAAGGTACGACCGCAGTTGTCTGGGTATCTGAAAGAACATTGAAGCTGGTTGCAGCTAATCCATTGAAATTAACTGCAGTGGCGCCATACATATTTGTTCCAGTAAGGGTAACTGTTGTGCCCGGCCCGCCGGATGAAGGAGCGAAGGAGGTAATCGTGGGCGTAAGGAATCGAGCTTTCGTTGCGTTGTAGTTATTGGCGACTTCTTGTGCGGTTAGTGCTGATTTATAAACATGAAGTGCACCAAACAAAAAATTTCCATAGCCTCCGTTACCCATATTGGTTCCATCGGCTTGACCAATTGTGTAATACAAAGTTCCTGGGTATGTAGTTCTCGAAAAAGTTCCTGCAGCTGCGCCATTCACATAGATTGTGTAACTATTAGAATTCCCGACAAAGCCGACATAGGTCCAAGAGTTGGCAGTTGGTTGTGGATTGGCGGCAGTCCAAATTTCACCACTATTCCAACCCCCAACGCGAAGTTCTCCCCCGACTCTTTCAATTACCGAGTCTTGCCATCCGCTTCCTCCTGCACCTTGACCACGTTCATCAAGAATAATTCCATCGCCCGTAATCTTTATCCACATAAACGTTGAATAAGCAGAACTCATAGTGAAACCTGTTTGATTGATTGCACCGGTATAGGCCCACTGATTTGAAGCAGAACTAAAAGTTAAATAGCCACCGTTTGAAGAACTGTAAGTGGGGGAACTAACAGTCGCGCCATTATTTCCGCTCGCAGACCGATCTGTGATGGTTGATCCTGAACCTGGATATGAACTTGAATCGCTGATGTCATAATTCAAAACTAAATTTGCAGAAGTAAAAGAAGGTGTAGCAGCCTTGGATGCTGAAAGAAAGATCTGAGTGATCATCAGAATAGACATAAGTAGGCCGGCAAAAACTCTTCTTCCCGGTCTCATGCGTGAATTTTACCCATGTGAGAATTAACTAAATTCAAGTTACCCTTGGATCATGGAGAAGGCAACCAGTGTCGCTTTGGTTGGATTTACCCTTTTATTTGGATTGATGGCGCTTTTCTTTGGCACAAGGGGCGCGATTAGAACTTGGCGTGAAGAGCGAATCGAACGAGAAGAGGCATAAGAAGTGGCTTTTAATATCCCCGAAGGGCTACACGAAGATCTCTATCCACTTGCTTGGATGGTTGGAACTTGGCGCGGTAAGGGCCATGGTGAATACCCAGGTGTGGCACCTTTTCAGTTCGCACAGGAAGTTTCTTTTAATCACGATGGGCGTAATTTCCTAAATTACTTTTCTAGGTCTTGGTTGATTGATGACAATAACGAAATTATTAAGCCAGCTGCCTCTGAGGTTGGTTATTGGCGACCAAAGGAAAATAAAGTCTTGGAAGTTGTTTTGGCTCACTCAACTGGAATTACTGAAGGTTGGGTCGGAGTTTATGATGGTCCAAAGATTCAATTAGCGATGGATCAAGGATATTCAACACCGAGTGCAAAGATCGTGACGGGCGGGTCTCGTTTGTATGGCTTAGTTGAAGGCGAATTGTTTTTTGCTTACGACATGGCAGCTGAAGGACAGACTTTGCAGGCCCATATCTGGTCATCACTAGAACGACAGAGCGAAGGTGCATAAATGAGTAATGATTTTCGTGGTGAAGTTCTAGCCGAGATTGTTCGAAATGGATTGGTCGAATCAATTCACACCGGGCATTTGGTGATGTTAAATGCCGATGGCAGTGTCCATAAGTCAAAGGGATCGGTGGAGATGCCGATATTTCCAAGGTCATCGGTTAAGTGCATGCAGGCGACTGCGATGTTGCGAGCAGGCTTGAAAGTTGATGATCGACATCTGGCTTTGGTGCAAGCATCACACTCTGGATCAAAGATGCATCAAGATGCAGTTCTAGAGATTTTGCATGCGGTTGGTTTATCAGAATCTGATTTACAAAATGCAACAGATAAACCACTTGGTGAAATTGAGCGGGCACAATGGGGCGATAAGCCAGCTACGCGATTAGCAATGAACTGTTCTGGAAAGCATGCCGGAATGCTTGCGACCTGTGTTGCCAATGGTTGGAATATCAAGACTTACTTAAATGCCGATCATCCGTTGCAGATTGCAATTTTGAAAGAGATTGAATCTTTAATTGGTGGACCGGTATTAAATAAGACCTTTGATGGTTGTGGGGCGCCTTTGTTTGCGATGGCGACCAAGGATCTAGCTAAGGCAATTCATGCCGTAACGGTTTCAGATGATCCGATTCATAAGCGCGTTTTGGCTGCCGCCCGTCAGTATCCAGAGATGGTTGCCGGCGAAGGACGCTTAACCACCCGCATGATGCAAGGGGTTTCAGGGCTATTTATGAAGGATGGGGCAGAAGCGGTAAATGTTTTGTCGTTGGAAGATGGTCGTACCTTGGTATTTAAAATTACCGATGGATCACTTCGAGCATTTGGAATGATTATTCAAGAGGCGCTAAAGCAATGGGGAATTACCGTCCCAGAAGAGCATTTCAATGTGTATGGTGGGCCAAATATTGTTGGTGGAATGCGAGCAACTCTTTAAGAGTTAAGCGTCATGTTAAATTCCCGAATCGCAACCTTGATGGTGCACACATCTCCGCTGGAACAAGCGGGGCAAGGTGATGCCGGCGGCATGAATATTTATGTCGTCGAGAATTCCATCAAGATGGCGCAGGCTGGAGTGCAGGTAGATATTTTTACTCGCGCAGATAAGTCTGGACTGGCTGAAGCGGTTGAGATTGCCAAAGGTGTGACGGTTCATCATTTAGAGGCCGGACCGGTTAGTTACTTAACAAAGGAAGAATTGCCTTCCCAGATTGGTGCGTTGACGCATGCTTTTATGGAACATCAATCAGGTAAGCCAAGTGATTATTACGATCTAATCCACTCGCATTATTGGATTTCCGGACAACTGGGCTGGATGATTTCCGAGCGAACTGGAACTCCTTTGGTGCACACGATGCACACGATGGCAAAGGTAAAGAATTTAGCTTTGGCCGAAGGCGATAAGGCCGAACCAGTAATCAGGTCTCTTGGTGAAGAACAGATTGTGGCCAATGCCGCAGCGCTTATTGCAAATACCGATGCCGAGGCGGCTAGTTTGGTTTCACTCTATGAAGCAGATCCTTCCAAGGTTCATGTGGTTGCACCTGGCGTAGATCTACAACGATTTAATCCATCAACTGGCAAAGATGTGGCGCGTGAAAAATTAGATATCGCAGCCGATGCCTTGATGTTGCTATTTGTCGGACGCGTACAACCTCATAAGGGACCAGAAGTTTTAGTGCGCGCGGTTGCCGAAATGCTTGAGCAGATGCCACACCTTCGTGCGAATCTGGCCTTGGTGATTATGGGTGGAGCTTCCGGAACCGGAATGAATGAACCAGATCGAATGCGAGGTTTGGCAAAGTTTTTAAATGTGGCAGATGTCGTTCACATTATTGATTCAGTGCATCGTGACGTTTTGCCTGATTGGTATCGCGCAGCTGATTTAGTTTGCGTGCCTTCCTATAGCGAATCATTTGGTTTGGTCGCACTCGAGGCACAGGCCTGTGGCACACCGGTGGTTGCAACTGCGGTGGGTGGCCTTCGTACTGCGGTATCGGATGGAATTTCTGGTGCCTTGGTAGATGGTCATGATCCAAAGTCATGGGCCTTGGTTATTTCACGCCTGCTTTTAGAACCACAACGCCGCATCTTTATGTCACTCGGAGCTTATGAGCATGCCTCCAAGTTTGGTTGGGAAAATACTGCGCGCAAGACTTTAGATGTTTATGACCAAGTTTTGAATAATCAAAATCCAAATTCACTTTGGGTGGCTAAGTAATTTATGCTTAATCCGAAGGATGTAATTGAGGATTTTCTCGAGTCGCACGATTTAGATTATGAAAAATCTGGTGAATCAAAATATATGTTGACGCTGCCAGGTGAGAAAAAATTACAGACTCACGTAGCTTTGGTAATTGGTGATCATTCCCTTTCAATTAATGCCTTTGTGATTCGAAAGCCTGATGAGAATGCCGAAAAAGTGCACGAGTGGCTCTTGCAAAAAAATGGCTCAATGTATTGCGTGGCATATGCGATAAATGAATTGGGCGATATTTATTTGGTCGGACGTTTGCCTTTTTCTGCCGTGACCGATGTGGAATTGGATCGAGTCATTGGTGCGGTATTGCAATATTCAGATTCCTCATTTAATCCGTTACTAGAACTTGGCTTTACCTCGGCGATTCGCCGCGAGTGGGCTTGGCGGGTATCTAGAGGTGAATCCTTGGCGAATTTAAAAGCTTTTGAACATCTGATTTAAATATTTCACGCCGAATAGTTAGGATTACGACATGACAAAGTATGAAAATCTCGGCAAATTAATCCTGCTTCGCCATGGCGAAAGTGAATGGAATGCGCTAAATCTATTTACTGGTTGGGTCGATGTTCGTCTCTCAGAAAAGGGCGAGGCCGAGGCAAAGCGCGGTGGTCAGATGCTTAAGGACCGCGGGCTATTGCCAGATGTTGTCCATACTTCATTACTTCGTCGTGCGATTCATACGTCACAACTTGCGTTAGATGTTGCTGATCGTCACTGGATTCCAGTGCATCGCACCTGGAAGTTAAATGAACGTCACTATGGTGCACTACAAGGAAAAGATAAGGCCCAGACCTTGGCGCAATATGGCGAAGAACAATTCCAATTGTGGCGTCGCTCTTTTGATGTGCCACCACCACCAATTGATGAAGATGATAAGTATTCGCAGGCTCATGATCCGCGTTATGCCGATCTTGGAAGTGCGATGCCAAAGACCGAATGCCTTAAGGATGTTGTGGGTCGGATGATTCCTTACCTGACAGGTGAGATTACCGCTGATTTAGTTGCGGGTAAGACTGTTTTGGTTACGGCGCACGGAAATTCAATTCGTGCGATGGTTAAGCACATCGATTGCATTAGCGACGCGGATATTGCAGGAGTTAATATCCCAACCGGAATTCCATTGTTATATGAATTTGATGCTGATTTCGAACCAGTTAAAAAGGGCGGCGAGTACTTAGATCCTGCGGCAGCAGCGGAAGCAATTCAAGCTGTTGCGAATCAGGGTAAGAAGTAGCGTAAAACCAAGCGTTAACCTGACTTTCAACAACATGTAACCTCTGTGAAGGCGTTAAGTTCGCCTTCCTTGTCATATTGTTGCCATGAAAATTGCGGTGGTTACTGAAAGTTTCTTGCCTCAAGTAAATGGCGTCACTAACTCCGTACTTCGTGTACTTGAAACCCTTCGCGATCATGGCCATGAGGCCTTAGTGATCGCCCCAGAAGGTGGGGATGTTCCGCGCGAATATGCGGGTCATCGAGTCAAGACCATCAACTCGCTACAGGTTCAAAATGTTTTGCCAGTAGGCATGCCGATGGGACTTCCATCTCGCAAACTTCTACACATTCTGGATGGCTTTGCACCAGATGTCTTGCACATAGCATCCCCTTTCGCCTTAGGCGCCTACACCTCTCGAATTGCAAAACGATTAAAGGTGCCGACTCTTTCGGTTTATCAGACTGATATTGCCGGCTTTGCAAAGCACTATGGAATGAACCTGGCTCATGGCGCTCTGCGCAAAATGGTTGGAAAGATTCACGCACAAACAGATCGCACCTTGGCGCCATCAACTAGTGCATGTCGAGAGTTGAGCGAACAAGGCGTTGAGAATGTTCACCTTTGGCGACGCGGTGTGAATACCGAGTTATTTAATCCAAGTGCTTATGAATCAAGCCTTCGTAAAATCTGGGATCCCACAGGCAAGAAGTTAATAGTTGGATATATCGGTCGGTTAGCGAATGAGAAAAGAATTTACGATCTTAGATTCCTGGCACAAGATCCAACAATTCAAGTTGTAATAACTGGTGAAGGGCCGGCTCGAGCAAAATTAGAAAAAGAGATGCCAGATGCAATATTTTTGGGTTTCAAAAGTGGCAACGAACTAGCTCGTATTTATGCCTCCTTGGATATTTTTGTACATCCCGGACCAAATGAAACTTTCTGCCAAGCAGTGCAAGAGGCTTTGGCATCTGGAACACCTTGCATTGTCCCAACGACCGGTGGCCCTTGCGATCTAGTAACTCATGGCATCACTGGCTATGTCATAAATACCCATAGAAGTGATGAACTTGAAGCTGCAATTATTCATTTTAAATTGCGAAATGACCGAGCCAAGATGCGTGAAGATGCGCGAAGTTCAGTTGAGATGCGGACCTGGAAATACGTTAATGACCAATTGCTAAATCATTACCAAGAGTTGTTACAAGCCAATCAAATAAATTTGAAGGGTAGCGTCGCGTGAAGATCGTTCATGTTGCAAATTTCTACGGACCAAATAGTGGTGGAATTAAAACCACACTCCATGAATTAGGACGCGGATATTTAAGGTATGGCCATGAATTTATCTACATCGTTCCGGGAACTCGGTTGTATTTCGAAGAGACGATCTATGGCAAAAAGATCACAGTCCCAAGCTTTATTTTGCCTGGTAGCGGGGGGTATCAATTAATCAAGAGTAATCGCAAGTTGATCACGATTTTGAAAGAGTTAGCGCCGGATCGAATTGAGGTTTCAGATCGATTCACCCTCAACAGCGTTGGGCGCTGGGCTAGAAAGTATGGAATTCCGACAGTGGTCTTTAGTCATGAAACTCTCCGCGGATTAGCTAAGCGCTTTTTGCCACTACCAAAATCGATTAGAGATATTGCTGTCAATTGGCATAACCGTAGGTTGGCAAGGACCTTTGACCAAGTTATTGCAACAACTGCCTTTGCCTCAAAGGAATTTGAAGATATTGGAATTGGCAATTTAGTTCGAGTTCCACTTGGCGTTGACTTAATAACTTTTGACCCAAAGCATCGTTCGGAAAGTAAAAGAGCTGAGTTATTAAAGGGCTCGGCGCTTCTTTTAGTTCATTGCGGAAGATTCTCTCCCGAAAAAGAACCACAGCGTTCGGTTGAGACTTTAATAGAACTCAGAAACCGCGGCGTTGATGCCAGATTGGTAATGATCGGCGTTGGTCCGATGTGGAAGAAGATTAGAAAAATGGCAAAGGGATACCCAATCGATACCTTGGGTTACATCTGCGATCGAAATCGAGTTGCCAAGATTTTAGCTAGTGCCGATATTTCATTTGCGCCTGGGCCCTTAGAAACTTTTTGTTTGGCAGCACTTGAATCCTTGGCAGCCGGAACTCCAGTTGTCGCAAGTGCATCTAGCGCTGTTGGCGAATTTCTAAATGCAGATTCTAATTTGGCAGCCGGCGCCGTGGCTATGGATGATGCAAAATCCTTTGCAGATGCAGTATTAAAAGTGGCTGGAGATAAAGTGATGCGATCAAATTCTCGCAGAGTTGCAGAAAAGATGCCTTGGGAAAATAGCGTTTCCAAAATGTTAGAGGTTCATGGAATTTTAGAAATTGGACATGGGGCGCCTCGTGGATTTACCAAAAGACATTTGAAGGCGAGTTAAAAATGAGCCCCATTGCCAACTCCAATAAATTAACTTTCGCGGTTATCGGGGACAGTGCCGCATATGGAACCGGTGATGAGTTGCCTGATGGTTCAACCAGGGGTTGGGGCTATTACCTAGCAAATAGTTTTCAATGGGAATGTGAATATTTGAATTTTGCAAGGCCAGGGGCCAAATCAGATGAGGTTGCAACTACCCAACTTTCGTTGGTAAAAGATAAAGAGCCAGATATTTGTGCGGTAATTGCCGGAGGAAATGACCTACTTCGAAACGGCTTTGATCCATTAGTTCTTTATAAGAACTTGCGAAATACCTGCGATGAACTTATGTCCAAGGGAACTGAAGTAATCATGTTTGAACTTCATGACCCAAATCGATTATTGCGAATTCCTAGATTGCTAAAGCGAGTGCTGCATCGCCGAGTAGAAGCAGTTAATGCGGTTTACCACCGGCTAGCCCAAGAATTAGATCTGGTTTTAATCAAAACTAGGGAAATTCCAGATGTCCACAATTTAGGAAACTGGCATGTAGATCGCATGCATCCAGGTCCAGCGGGACATCAATTGCTGGCTCACGAAATGGCAGTCGCCCTTAAGAATCGTGGATGGAAGATCGAACTTCCAAGAAAACATGAGCTTATTACCTATTCAAAAGGAGAAGAAATTGTGTGGCTATTGATTAAAGGAACGCCATGGTTTTTAAAACGAAGCTTTGATCTATTTCCAGTCGCACTTTTTCTAATGGCGGTGGAGTCAGTTAAAGTTTTTGGAACAGGTATTAAAGAACTGGGGCAGCGTATTCTCCGGTTACTTGGAAATAAACACGACGAGCAATCGATACCGCATGATCTGCGCAGCGTTCGTAGTAACGACCTAGCAAAGTCATATCAATCGCAGATTCAATTCCGTGCTTCCAGTTATCATCAAGTAACGTGGCGATAAGTTGACGGTGGAGTTTGTCCATCTCATCGTCATCTTTTTCAATTTCAAGGGCGCGCACTGAATCCTGATGCTCCATCACGACAGATAACTTATCGATGATGGCATTTGAGACCGTACCCATGTTTCGAATGGTTGGAAGTAATTCTTCAGGTACCGCAGTGGAGGGATAGCGCATCCGAGCCTGCTTTGCGATGTGGTGGGCAAGATCGCCCATTCTTTCTAGATCAGCGCTAATGCGAAGTGATGAGACTAAAACACGAAGGTCTGATGCGACTGGTTGTTGACGCGCCATCAAATTGATAGTGCGTGCATCTAGATCATGTTGAATCTGATCTATTGTGTCATCGGCGGCAATAACTTTTTCGGCCAACGATAGATCGGCATTTAATAGCGCATTTGTGGCATCGATCATTGCTTCTTTAACTAGGCCAGCCATTTGAAGCAGGCTTACGCCAATGGAGTCGAGCTCTCCATGAAAAGCATTACGCATGGCCCAAGAATAGTAGAAACCGCTTGGGGTAGCGGGTCCGACTGTGAACGAGCCCTGAACAAAAGGTAAAGGTTTGGTTTTTCCCCGCGTATGAGAGGTTATCGGTAGGGGTGGTGATCATGCGCCTCCTACGATTAGCACATGTCGATTCGCTCCTGGTTTAGCACTAAATCAGAGGGGCCTGCTGACCTTGAATTTGGTAACAATTTAGTTAACGAGATGAATAAAGAACTCATCTCAAAATCATTGCAAGATTTGCTCCAACTCTTTGATGCCGAGAATATCGTCTTAACAACTGGTGAGCTAATTATTCATCAATCAGTCGGAATTTCGACATACAACTTAACCCGAGATCATCGCCTTGCTAATGAAGATTTGTTGATGCTAGTTCGCGCAGCTCGACGTAGTCAGCAAGTACAAGAAGCAACGATGGAGTTACCTCGTGGCCCATTGGGTGCAGGAATGCATGACTTATTAGTTCGAGTAGCTCCGATTGGAAATGAAGGACTAGTTGTGGTTTTAATTTTTGATGATTCCGAAATGCGCAGACTTGACTCTATCCGACGCGACTTTGTGGCAAATATTTCACACGAACTAAAGACACCTATAGGCGCGCTCTCAATATTGTCCGAAGCAGTTTTAGGTGCGACCGATGACCCAGAAGCAATCGAAAGATTTGCAACGCGGATGCAAACTGAATCGAGTCGCTTGTCCGGATTAGTTCAAGAAATTATTAACTTATCTAGGTTGCAAGATGATGATCCACTAAAACGAGCACAACCTTTTGAAATCAGTGAGAGCATAAAGGAAGCCATCGATCAATCAAGGCTTAATTCGGAGAATAGAAGAGTAGAGGTTGTCTATCAAAATGATTTTCATGGAATTATCAATGGAGATCGCGATCAGATAACTATGGCTCTTCACAACTTGATCGAAAATGCTATTAATTACAGTCCAGATGGCACCCGAGTGGCTGTTGCTGTTAAATCGGTGGATGGCATCTGTGAGATTTCGGTATCTGATCAAGGTATTGGGATCCCAGAAAAAGATTTAGAACGAATCTTTGAACGTTTCTATCGAGTCGATCCGGCTCGTTCACGGATAACGGGTGGAACTGGACTTGGACTTTCAATAGTTAAGCACGTGATCTCAAATCACGGTGGCGATGTATCAGTATGGAGCGTTGAAGGTGCAGGAAGTACTTTCACAATTCGAATACCGGAAGCGGAGCAAAAGTAATGACCAAGATCCTTGTCGTTGAAGATGAAGCCTCTTTTTCAGATGCCCTCTCTTATTTGCTCGGCCGCGAAGGTTTTGAGGTAATCGTCGCCGAGACGGGAACCGCAGCAGTTTCAGAATTTGAGCGCCAAGGGGCGGATTTAATCCTGCTTGACTTGATGTTGCCGGGAATTTCGGGCACGGAAGTCTGTCGTCAAATTCGCGCTAAATCTCAAGTCCCAATCATTATGTTGACTGCCAAGGACACCGAAGTAGACAAAGTTGTTGGGCTGGAACTTGGCGCCGATGATTATGTAACTAAGCCATATTCCTCTAGAGAATTGGTGGCAAGAATTCGTGCGGTATTGCGCCGCCATGGCGAAGAAGATCAGGCTGCTGATGGAGTTTTAGCAGCGGGCCCAGTTCGAATCGATGTCGAACGTCACAAGGTCAGTATTAATAATGAAGATGTGAATTTCCCATTGAAGGAATTTGAACTACTTGAATTCTTGGTACGAAATAGTGGCCGGGTGCTCACACGTCCGCAATTAATCGATCGTGTCTGGGGAAGTGATTACTTTGGCGATACCAAGACTTTGGATGTGCATGTAAAGCGCCTGCGTTCAAAGATCGAGAGTGATCCCGCCAACCCAGTATTTATCCAGACCGTTAGAGGCCTTGGCTATAAGTTCGAGGGTTAGTTTCTGAGTTTTACTTAGAAACGTTTGCGTAAATATCTGACTTTTCGCGCACTAAAACATTTAGCGTCATAGGCGCTGCCTTCGCGTAAGTGATTACCAAGTTAGCACGATCAGAGGCCTTAAGTCCGGTAGCTGGGAATACTAAAGATTGATTTGCCGATGGGCCAGAAAAGATGGCGGGCATATTTTGATTTAATGCAACCGGAGTTAGTTTTCCAGCGATGCCATTTAAAGTAATTGAATTAATTGCATCTGGAGTCGCGCCTTCATTAACAATAGTGCCGACTAATACAGCTGAAGAATCAGGTTGTGCAACAACTAGAACATTTACTGCTCGAATATCGCCGCTAACTCCTTCAACGCCATCGGTTACTTGGCGGATCATGCGAGTTGGGGCATCAGGGCCATTGGCGCCACAAGAAGTAAGAGAAAGAACAAGGCCACCAACTACAAGTAGAGATAGGGCTGAAGTCAGTGAATTCCGCTTACTTTTCGAGTTTTCAATGCGCATTGGGTAATGGTATCCTTGGGTTCTATCGAAAGGCCAAATTTAATGTCATTTAAGGTCGGCGAAACCGTTGTTTATCCCCATCACGGAGCGGCTCTCATTGAAGCAATTGAGACCCGGACCATTAAAGGCGAAGAGAAGATTTACCTAGTTTTGAAGGTGGCCCAAGGCGACCTAACAGTGCGCGTCCCTGCTGAAAATGTTGATCTAGTAGGCGTTCGCGACGTGGTCGATAGCGATGGCCTAGATCGAGTATTTAACGTATTGCGTCAGCCATACACCGAAGAACCAACCAACTGGTCACGTCGCTACAAGGCGAATGTTGAAAAGTTGGCTTCTGGCGATGTCATCAAGGTGGCCGAAGTTGTGCGCGACCTATATCGCCGCGACCTAGATCGTGGTCTCTCTGCTGGCGAGAAGCGAATGCTGGCAAAGGCAAAGCAAATTTTGATCTCTGAATTAGCTCTGGCTGAACGCACAGATGAAGAGAAGGCCGGCGTGATGCTAGATGAGGTCCTTGCTTCCTAAAGTTTGCGTGATCATCCCTGCCGCAGGCAGTGGTGAACGGTTCGGTGCAACAATTCCAAAAGCGCTCGTCCAATTAGTTGGGCGGACCTTAATCGAACATGCCGTGGCAAATATGTCGCCGGTCGCTACCCAAATCATCGTGGCAGCTCCTGCCGGATATGTAAATCAGATTCGAACCTTCTTTGGCGAAAGCGTGGAAGTAATCGAAGGCGGGGCTACGCGCACTCAATCTGTGAAATTGGCGCTCGCAAAGGTCGATGAAGATATTGAATATGTTTTAGTGCACGATGCGGCACGTTCATTGGCCTCTACCGAATTAGCCAATCGAGTAATTCGCGAACTCATTAAAGGCGAGAAGGCGGTCATTCCAGTAATGCCGGTAAGTGACACGATCAAACGGATTGATAAAGATGGTTATGTAACCAAGACCTATAACCGCAGCAAACTTCGGGCAGTGCAAACTCCGCAAGGGTTCTTGCATGGCACTTTAATTGCCGCCCATAAATCAAAATCTGATGCGACCGATGATGCCGGTTTAATTGAAGAACTTGGTTATCCAGTAAAGACAATTGATGGCGAAGAACGAGCTTTGAAAATTACCCGGACAGAAGATTTAGAAACTGCCACAAAATATTTAATTGGTAGTGGCGATGTTGATATTCGAGTTGGAATCGGTACCGATACACATGCCTTCTCGACCGGTAGCTCCAGAGAACTTTGGTTGGGTGGTTTGCTATGGCGAGGTGAAACCGGAGTTGATGGTCACTCTGATGGCGATGTTGCAATCCATGCAATCTGCGATGCGCTATTTACAGCAAGCGGACTAGGCGATCTGGGTTCTAACTTCGGTGTTGATAGACCAGAATATAAAGGTGCGAGTGGTGAACAATTGCTTCGCGAAACTTTGCAGCGCGTTAATTTAGCCGGCTTTGCAATACAAAATATTTCGGTGCAAATAATTGGCAACAAGCCAAAAATTGGGCCACGTCGCAGTGAATTGATTTCAAGACTTTCATCCTTGCTTGAAGCGCCGGTCTCAGTAAGTGCAACAACTACCGATGGCCTGGGCTTTACTGGCGAAGGCAAGGGCTTATCTGCAATTGCCACGGCGTTAATCGTTCGCAAGTAAAGATAGACTTCACTCATGACTATAGATCTGCAGCTCTACAACACTGCTGATCGCAAGGTCTCAGTTTTTAAACCACTTACACCCGGCAAAGTTGGAATCTATCTCTGTGGTGCAACCGTTCAGGCCCCGCCACATATTGGCCATATTCGAAGTGGCGTTAACTTCGATATTTTGCGTAGATGGCTTAGTGCATCTGGATATGACGTAACTTTTATTCGCAATGTCACCGATATCGATGACAAGATTTTGCACAAGGCAGTCCACGAAGAAATTCCATGGTGGGCAGTTGCGATGAAATACGAGCGCGCTTTTAGCGATGCTTATGCGGCGCTAAATGTCTTGCCTCCGACTTACGAGCCACGCGCAACCGGCCATATTTCGCAGATGATTGAATTGATGCAATTACTTATCGAACGCGGTCATGCATATGCGCCTGGCAATGGCGATGTTTATCTGGATGTTCGTTCGCTCAAATCTTATTTAACACTTTCAAATCAGAAGTTAGATGATCTGCAACCTGCAGAAGATGCCGACCTAACTCACAAGAAAGATCCGCGCGATTTTGCACTTTGGAAGGCGGCAAAGCCCGGCGATCCATCGTGGCCAACTCCATGGGGGCCTGGTCGACCTGGTTGGCATTTAGAGTGCTCTGCGATGGCACACGCGTATTTGGGTGAAGCCTTTGATATCCACGGCGGCGGCCTTGATTTAATTTTTCCGCACCACGAAAATGAAATCGCGCAATCAGAATCAGCTGGTTGGGGATTTGCAAATATCTGGATGCACAATGCCTGGGTAACTACTTCTGGTGAAAAGATGTCGAAGTCTCTTGGCAATTCCCTTCAAGTCCATGAAATCTTGAAGAAGGTTCGCGGAATTGAATTGCGTTGGTATCTGGGATCAGCCCATTACCGATCAATGTTGGAATTTTCTTTTGAGGCCCTTGAAGAAGCATCTGTAAACTTCCGCCGGATCGAAGCATTTTTAAAGCGCGCTGCGGAGCTAATTGGTGGCGAAGTTGGAATTGAAATTGCACCAGAGTTTGCCAATGCAATGAATGATGATCTAGCCGTCCCACAAGGTTTGGCTTTTATCTCTGAAGCAATGAAGCTTGGAAATAATACAATAACAGCCAATGATAAGAATGAGATTGCAAAGCCGGCCGCCTATATTCGTGGCGCACTTTCAATACTCGGTTGCGATCCATTTGATGCTGCTTATTCTGGTGGAAGTACTACTGATAAAGATGTACTCGATGGCTTGGTGGAACTTGCAATCGAACAACGTAATGCTGCACGTGCCCGAAAGGATTTTGCCGCGAGTGATCTCATTCGCGATTCCCTAACCAAGATTGGAATCACAATTGAAGACACTCCTAATGGAACTCGCTGGAATATCTGATGCGTCCTGGTAGAAAACGTCGCGAGAGCCTTGGATATGGTGATGGCAAGAAGCCAAATACCCGCCCAGCAGGTCGTCGACCCGAATCTCGTATTGAAACCAAGCCTTCGGCTGATGCAGTAGCCGGTCGCAATAGCGTGGTTGAAGCACTTCGCGCCAAGATTCCCGCAAAGGAATTGATGGTCGCAGAACGTGCTGAGATGGATGAGCGCATGACCGAAGCGCTTCGTTTAGCTAAGAATCAAAATTTAATTATTAAAGAAGTTCCACGTGGGCAATTAGATGGCGTTACCGGAACAACAAATCATCAGGGTATCGCTTTAATCATCAAACCATTTCAGTATCAAGATTTTGAAGCGACCTTAAAGGGCGCAACAAAGCCGGGGCTATTGATTGGTTTAGATGGCGTCACTGATCCACACAACTTAGGTGCGATTGTTCGAAGCGCAGCTGCCTTTGGGGCAAATGGCGTGGTAATTCCAGAACGTCGCAATGCAGCAATGACTGGATCTGCTTGGAAATCTTCAGCTGGCGCAGCTGCCAGACTTCCGATCTGCCAAGTAACAAATTTGGTGCGATCGATTGAAGATGCGAAGAAGGCTGGCTATTTTGTAGTGGGTCTAGATGCTGAAGGTGCGCAATCGCTACCTAAGTTCTCACTTGCAACCGAATCGGTCTATTTAATTGTTGGAAGTGAAGGAAAGGGCTTAGCGCGCTTGACTCGCGAGAAGTGCGATCTAATTCTTTCCATCCCGATGCAATCTGATGTCGAATCGCTAAATGCTTCGGTGGCAACCGCAATTACTCTTTACAAGATTGCCGAAATTCGCGGTCAGTAACTCAAAATGAAAAGTTTCGATCGCTTCATTGCCCTAGGAGATTCTTTCACCGAAGGCATGTGCGATGAGATTGTTAATGGGCAATATCGGGGCTGGGCTGATCGCGTAGCCGATGTATTGAGTGGCCTAAATAAAGATTTTACCTACATGAATCTGGCTGTCCGGGGAAAGTTATTGCCGCAAGTTATTGAAGATCAGATCCCAGTTGCTAAGAAATTTATAAGTGGACCTAAAACTCTTCTCTCATTTCATGCCGGGGCAAATGATGTTCTTAGGCCAAATTATCAAGCAGCAATTGCTAAAGAAAGATATCGAAGCGCGCTTAAGGAATTAGCCGAGACTGGCGCAACAATAATCTGCTTCACAATAGTTGAAGAAGTGGATGGCAAGGGAAAGACGGCTGATCTTTGGAATCAGAGATTTAGTGACTTCAATAAAAATGTGCGCGCATGCGCTAAAGAATTTGGCGTGACGGTGATCGAATCACAAGAAGCACCTTGGCTTGCCGATCGCAGATTTCTTGCCACCGATCGTTTGCACTTAAACCCAGATGGTCACTTTCGAATTGCAAATGGGGTTCTAGAAACTCTTGATCTGCCCTTTGATCCGGCTTGGCGCATTCCTCTGCCACCGGCAAAACGAAAGCCAAAGTTAAAGCGAATCATGGAAAATACCAAGTGGATTATCAACTTTGTCATTCCCTGGATCTGGCGCAGAGTGCGTGGTCGATCTTCAGGTGATGGACGCATAGCTAAATTTCTAACTCCGGTTAAGTGGCCCATAAATATTTAACGAGCTTCGGCTACCAAAATTTGCTTTAGCATCTCAATATTTTCCACGCATTTTCCGGCGCCATTAACAACGGCATGCAGTGGATCCTCGGCAACGATTACCGGCATTCCAGTTTCTTTCCGAAGTCTTTCAGGTAGACCGCGAAGCAGCGCCCCACCACCGGCCAGGACAATTCCATTGCGAGAAAGATCTGCAACAAGATCTGGCGGAGTTTCATCAAGGGTTGCCTTAATAGCACCAATAATCCTTGAGACGCCGTCGGCAATCGCTTCGCGCACTTGTTCTGGTGAAATCATTAAATCAGTTGGGAGCCCATTAACTAAATTACGGCCACGGATTCTGGCATCAGAGTCATCACGCAATTTATAGGCAGAGCCAATCGCCATCTTTACTTCTTCAGCGGTACGTTCGCCGATAAGTAAATTAGAATTAGTTTTAACGTAAGTAACAATTGCTGAATCAAGGGCGTCGCCACCGACACGAATTGATCTTGAAGTAACTATTCCGCCAAGAGAAATTACGGCAACATCGGTAGTTCCACCACCAATGTCAACAATCATCGATCCCATGGGCTCTTGTACAGGCAAGCCCACTCCAATAGCTGCAGCCATTGGTTCCTCCATAATGTAAACCTTGCGAGCACCGGCGGCATATGCCGCATCCTTAATTGCTCGATGTTCTACCGATGTAACAACTGGTGGCACTGCAACAACAACAATTGGTTTTGAGAGAAGTCTTTTAGATCCAACCATCTCCATAAATGTGCGCAACATTTTTTGCGCAGTTTCAAAATCTGCAACAACACCATCTTTAAGAGGGCGAATCGAAACAATATTGTCGGGAGTGCGGCCAACCATTTTGCGCGCTTCCGATCCCACCGTTAGGACTTGACCGTTATCGGTATTTACGCAAACAACACTTGGTTCATTTAAAACAATGCCACGGTGGGCTTGGTAAATAACAGTATTTGCAGTTCCGATATCGATAGCGAGGTCGTGCCCGAATGGATTTCTCATTCCGACCTCGCTCTCGACCTAGATTTTTAGAAGATCTACTTTCGTAGATAAGGGGTTGAAAGTCTAGATTTTTGGGGTGAGAACTCTTTCGGTTTATCGGGTGAGCAGAAGGGTGGTCTTGTTTACCCAGGTTTGAGCGCAGATCACCTTCCGATTACCTCCCGTTCATCTACCTGTCGCAGAATAGGTTCATGGCCTCCCAGAACTTTCCCCTCCTAGCGGCTAATCCGCGGGGCACTCTGGTCGATCGCGAATTGAGTTGGCTCGATTTTGATCAGCGAGTGTTGGAGTTAGCCGAAGATCCAAATACGCCATTACTTGAGCGCTGTCGTTTTCTCTCGATCTTCTCTTCAAATTTAGATGACTTTTACATGATTCGTGTTGCGACCTTAAAACGCAAATTGGAATCAGGGATTACAAATGCAAATACCGCGGGCTATACCCCAACTCAATTGATGACCGAGATTGCTGCCAAAACTCAAGAATTGATCGCACGAGTTACAAAGGCTTTTCATGAAGATATTTCGCCAAAACTTCGCGATGTTGGAATTCATATCATTAATTGGGAAGAGCTGACAGCGGAGGAGAAATCCTTGGCCTCCCAGACTTTCCAGAAGAAAATCTTTCCAGTACTAACTCCGCTTGCAGTCGATCCCTCACACCCATTTCCTTATATCTCCGGGCTATCACTAAACCTTGCTGTTGTTGTGAAGAATCCTGATACTGGCGCTGAGTTCTTTGCGCGAGTAAAGGTGCCATCCAATTTGCCACGCTTTGTGCAGACCAAAAATGTTGATGACCAAAGATATGTTCCACTTGAGCAAGTAATTGCTGCGAATATCTCTGAATTATTTCCCGGAATGACGATCGTGGATTGCTACACCTTTAGAATCACCCGAAATGCTGATTTGGAGTTAGAAGAGGAAGAATCAGAAGATTTGTTGGCAAGTATGGAACAAGAGTTATTGCGCCGTAAATTTGGTCCAGTAGTTCGGATGGAAGTTTCAAAAGATATTAATCCAGAACTACTTGCTACTTTGCTTGAAGAGATGGATATCAAGGATGAAGATGTAAGTCGTTATCCCGAGCCGCTAGATCTGACCGGGCTAAATCAAATTGCTGATATCGATCGCCCACAACTTAAGTTTCCCGCGTTTAGAAATCAGGTGGTTTGGGATCTACGTGATGTAGATCCAGATTCCACCGAAGATTTCTTTGATTCGATCCGTCGCCGGGAAGTCCTAGTGCACCACCCATATGAATCATTTAGTTCATCGGTGGTGCGCTTCTTGGAATCTGCTGCTACCGATCCAAATGTCTTGGCAATTAAACAAACTTTGTATCGAACTTCCGGTGATTCCCCAATCGTTGAAGCCTTGATTGAAGCCGCTGAATCAGGCAAGCAGGTCTTGGCGGTTATTGAAATTCGAGCTCGCTTTGATGAACAGGCAAATGTGCGTTGGGCTAGAAAGCTCGAAGATGCTGGTGTTCACGTGGTTTATGGCTTAGTGGGCTTTAAGACTCACGCGAAATTATCTTTAGTTGTGCGGCAAGAGAACTCTTCGATCCGTCGTTATGTCCATATGGGAACTGGAAATTACAACCCAAAGACAGCGCGCATCTATGAGGACTTTGGCATCTTGAGCGCTGATCCGGTTTTAGGGGAAGATGTAAATAAGTTATTCAATCAACTATCAGGCTTTGCGCCTCAAACTTCATTTGAACGTCTTCTAGTTGCTCCGAGAACTTTGCGAACTGGGTTATTGGACAAGATAAGTAGAGAGATGGAGAATAAGAAGAGCGGCAAGCCAGCCTTCATCCGATTTAAAATTAATTCGATTCTCGATGAGGAATTCATAAGCGCACTCTATGAAGCATCAAGCGCTGGTGTGAAAATAGAATTGGTCGTACGTGGAATTTGCGCCGTTCGCCCAGGAGTACCTGGCCTTTCAGAAAATATCTCAGTGCGTTCTATCTTGGGACGCTTTCTAGAACATTCGCGAATCTTTCATTTTGCAAATGCTGGCGAAGATGAACTTTGGATTGGCAGCGCAGATTTAATGCATCGTAATTTGGATCGAAGAGTTGAGAGCATGGTTCGCATTGATCAAACCGATCACAAGCGGATGTTAATCAGAGCCCTAGATAGTTACCTTTCGCCAACAGTTTTGCGCTGGCAGATGAACCCAAGTGGCAATTGGGATCGGGTAGTGAAAACAGCAAATGGCGAACGTTTAGAAGAGCTACATTCCCAAGTCATTAGTTGGTATCGGGCCCGCGGATGAGCCAAGTAATCCAAGCAGCAGGTGGCGTAGTTTGGCGAAAGAATTCAAAGGGCGATTATGAAGTCGCCTTGGTTCACCGCCCGCGTTATGACGATTGGTCTTTGCCAAAAGGAAAACAAGAATCTGGCGAACCATTAATCGCATCTGCTTACCGCGAGATTATGGAAGAGACTGGGCTAAATATTCAGATCGGTCAGTTCATCGGCGAGATTGAATATTTCACGATTGATGGGGCCAAGAAGGTTTCCTATTGGTCTGCCAAGGCTTTAGATTCCGATAAATCATTTCGTGCAAATAACGAAGTAGATCAACTTCTTTGGTTAGATTTTGATAAGGCGCTTAATAAACTGACGCGTGAGAGTGATGTAGAGATTCTTACAAAATTTATTCAAATGGATTTTGATGCCACCCCACTAATTTTGCTCCGTCATGCCAAAGCACTTGCCCGCAAAGAATGGCAAGGCGGGGATGAAGATCGACCGTTAGATAATCTCGGCCAGATTCAGGCAAAGCGAACCTTTTCGATCTACCAAGTATTTGGCTTGCAAGCGATTCATACCTCAGATGCGGTCCGTTGTTATGACACGGTAATTTCCATGTGCCGCTCACTTGGCCTAAACCCAACGGTTGCCAATCAATTAAGCGAATACACCTTTGAAAAGAATAAGAAGAAGGCTTTGGAATATGTAACAGAGCTTTCCGAAGTAGTAGTTAAGCACCAGAGCCCAACGCTACTTTGTAGCCACAACCCAATTTTGCCGCGGATGCTTGAGAAGCTAACCAAGAAGTCGAAGGTTGATCTGCCCCTTGAAAAGCTACAACCGGGTGAGGCCTGGGTTCTTTTTATGCGTAAGAAGAAGTGCGTGGGGATTGATCTGATTGCGGCGCCAGTTGTTTAAAGCTTTTATAACTAGTGCTCCGTCCAATCCATAAACTTCAAAATTACACCCTCGCGCATCGCCCAAGGACAAACTTCTAATTTATCTAGATCGAGATTTCGCATCACACTTTCGGTTACAAAGGCGCCAGCAACTATTTGACGAGCCCGGTTTGCGGAAACTCCCGGAAGTTTGGTTCGCTCATCTAAATCCATTTCAGATAACTTTGTTGAGATCTTTCGGATGGCATCCGATGTAATAGTTTTATTACTTCCGCCATACCAATCGCCACAGAGTCGGGCCAAAGTGCGAAGAGTTTTACTTGTTGCAATCGCACGGTCAGATGATTCATGGTGAACCAATGCAGGTAGGACTGACTCCAAATTATTTTCAATGTGGTCGCGAAGTGCTCGAATACTTTTTGCAGTATATGGATCACCAACCAAATGGTTTTTAGTAAGTCGGGCGGCGCCAAGTGGAAGTGAGATGGCAACTTCTGGTGCTTCATCTACTCCTGATGCAATTTCAAGCGAGCCACCACCAATATCAATTACCAGCAATCGCCCTGCCGACCAACCAAACCAACGCCGCGCGGCCAAGAAAGTTAGCTTCGCCTCTTCTTCACCGCTTAGAACTTGCAAATCAATATCAAATTCTTTATTTATTTCGGCAATAATTTGCGCGCCATTTCCCGCTTCGCGCAAAGCAGATGTGGCAAATGGAAGTAGTTCCTCGGTCTGCACTGCTTTGGATTGCTTGACTGCATCACCAATCGCGGTGCGAAGGGCGTTAATTCCCTCTTGCGCTATTTGATTATTTGCATCTAAGAAATCAGTTAAGCGAAGTTCAACCTTATGATTGAAAGTTGGGTTGGGCCGGGCACCGGGGTGGGTATCGACAACTTGGAGGTGAACGGTATTTGAACCGACATCCAAAACCCCAAGACGCATGCGTAAAAGATACCCACTATTTGCGCGTTAATTCGAGGCTAAATTGCATGCCATAATTAAGCCCTTGTTCGGCAAGTAGATCCGCCTCCCTAGCTCAGTGGTAGAGCATCCGCCTTGTAAGCGGAAGGTCGTCAGTTCAATCCTGACGGGGGGCTCCAGTATTTCCTGGTAGCGCCGTTAGCCAAGCCAAACCCAAAGCACCCGAGATTAAGGCCGCGCAGAAGAGGCCAGCACGAACCTGTGCAAGTTGTAAGTCAGTTTTTAGAGTGATGTTAGCGATTACAAGGGAAACCGTTAATCCCATCCCAGCCAAGAATGACAGGCCGATAACTTCTCTCAGATCTAGCGACTTTGGTAGACGCAGTTTTGTAAATTTGGTGAGCAGATAGGCAGCTAGGGAAATTCCAATAACCTTTCCAAATACTCGCGAGAATATGAGAGCGATACTTATTTTTCCCGTCGCAATTGATAAATCTAATTTTGCCAACAAATTAAGCCAGATATAGATCGGGATAATCAGAAATGTGGCAATGGGAGATAAGTATTTAATTAAATCATTTCTAAATGGAAGTATCAATCCAATAGCGGCGGCTCCTAAAGTGTAAATGGCACTCGCTAGGTGCAGATCCTTCCTAAAGAATATTCCGATTACTACTAAGGAGAAAAAATCATCGGCCACAGCTAAGGTCAATAGAAAAATTCTTATTGAGGGATTTACCTTCTTACCCAAAATACTAAGTGCCCCAATAGCCAGTGCAACATCGGTGGGCATGGCGATGGCCCAACCACTTGTACCTGTTCTAAATAATATGAAGATAAATGCTGGGACCAGCATCCCAGAAAGCGCACATAGTGCGGGCAAAATCGCTGCCTTTGGGCGTTCTAGGCCTTCACGAATCTCCAATCCGATCAGGATGAAGAAAATAAAGGTCAGGATCTCGGAAAACATACCTTTAGGGTAGTGACGAAAAGAGCCTTTCGATTACATAATTAAGTTATGAACCGAGACTTTGATGTCCTCGTAATTGGTTCGGGATTCGGCGGATCAGTTAGCGCCTTGCGCCTGACCGAAAAGGGCTATCGGGTTGCAGTGCTAGAAGCCGGCCGCCGATTTGAGGATAAAGATTTCCCAAAAACTTCCTGGCGATTATCGAGATTTCTCTTCTTCCCTAGATTGGGACTGCGCGGAATCCAACGAATACACGCCCTTCCCGATGTTTTGATTTTGGCGGGCGCGGGGGTTGGCGGTGGTTCTTTGGTTTATGCCAACACTTTATATATTCCACCCGATACTTATTTCAATGATAAACAATGGTCACATATAACGAATTGGAAAGAGGAGTTACTTCCTTGGTATGACCAAGCTTCACGGATGTTAGGCGTTGCCGAAAACCCTTACTTCTCACCTTCGGATCAAGCGATGAAGGAAGTAGCAATAGAGATGGGTGTAGGACACACTTTTAAAATGGCGCCACTAGGCGTTTATTTTGGCGAAGGTCACGGAATTAAATCGGCCGATCCATTCTTTGGTGGAGTAGGTCCAGAACGCACTGGGTGTCATCAATGCGGTGGTTGTATGACCGGCTGTCGGCACGGCGCAAAGAACACTTTGCCTAAGAACTATTTGGGCTTGGCCGAGAAGGCTGGCGCAAAAGTTTTTGCGGAACATACTGTTACCAAAATTGAAGAGTTAGCAAATGGGAGTTGGAAAATTTATGCACGCAAATCAAGTAGTTGGTTTGGGCGAAAGCGAATCTTTACTGCGAATCAAGTTGTTGTGGCGGCAGGNACCTATAACACTCAAAAGTTGCTGCATAAGATGAAGGATTCAGGGATTTTGCCCAAGCTCTCAAATTATTTGGGAAAACTTTCGCGCACAAATAGCGAAGCCCTAACCGGTGCGATGATGAAGGATACCGAGATCGATTACAGCAAGGGTAGTGCGATTACCTCATCCTTCTTTCCAGATGAACATACCCATGTCGAGCCAGTTCGTTATGGAGTTGGAAGTAATGCAATGGGCCTATTGCAAACGATAATGACCGATGGGAATACTGGAAAAGAACGAAGGCGCCAATGGCTGCGTGAAGTGGTTAGAAATCCGAATTTACTTCGGAAAATTCTTGATGTTAGAAAATGGTCGCAGCGCACCGTTATTGCATTAGTTATGCAAAATGTTGATTCGTCGGTGAAGGTTTCGGGAAAACGATCGCTTTTTGGTTATCGACTTACATCGATCCAAGATTCCGAAAAACCAAATGCAACTTACATCCCAGCAGCCAATGAAGTTGTTCGCCGGATAGCTAAAAACCGGGGCGGAATTCCAGGTGGAACTTTGGGCGATTTAATCCAAGCCCCGTTTACTGCGCACTTTGTGGGCGGATGTGTGATTGGTGATTCACCAAAGACCGGTGTCATCGATCCATATCATCGCGTCTGGAATTACCCGACGCTGCATATCGTCGACGGCTCAAGTGTGACTGCAAATCTTGGAGTGAATCCTTCATTAACAATTACTGCTCAAGCCGAGCGCGCGCTCTCATTTTGGCCAAATAAAAATGAGGCTGATCCTCGGCCAATACAGGGAAGTGCCTATAAAAAAATTGGATGGATCCGCCCAAAGGCTGCCTTTGTTCCAGCCGGGGCTTATGGGCAGCTGCGGGTTATTTAACGGGTGGTTCTCACCCTAACCCGCTATTTTCTATTGGAACTCTCTCACCCGTAGGCGATGATTAACCCCTTAGGAAAAGGGGTGAGCTTTGTCAGATAATCGGGATTCATTGCCACTTCTACCCCTTTTGCCAGGCGTCTCTCTCGCCAGAATCACGATCCCAGAAATCAATCCGCACTTCATTCTTCGCAAAGAGTTATTGGCCTCATTCAAAAAGCCGGCACCGCATGCAGTTTTAATCGTTGCCCCTGGTGGCTTTGGTAAAACTGTACTGGCCGCGCAATGGGCAATGGAGAAGCCGGAAATAACAGCTTGGTACACCGCCCAAGTCGGAGATAGCGCAAGAGACATTTTGTTTCATGTCATACAAGGGCTTCGAAAAATAAAACCAGATTTTTGTGCTTGGGCCGAAGAACTTCCAGAATCTGGATTTGATACAAATAAGGCAGCTAGAGATTTTTCAAATGAAGTTGGCCAACTTGGTCCCGAAATTAGAATTGTTTTTGATGCTTTGGGGAATGCAAGTGGCCCAGAAGAGAAAGCTCTGCAAGAAGCCTGGCAAGAAAATGCACCACTAAACATAAAAACTTTCTCAACCAGACAAACGCCACCCTATTCGCCACTAGTACGAGCAGTTAACTTGGCTGCGCTTACTTATTTAACAGCTAAGGATTTGCGATTTAGTGAAAGTGAAATTTTCGCACTGGCAAGTTCAATGGGAGTTGACTCTGAGGATTTAGCACTTAAGGCTTCCTTATTACCAACCGAAGGATGGCCGGCTGGCGTACATATGGTTACTAGACTTTTTGCAAGTGGTTCACGGGAAAGATATTCTGATTTTGATCTGATTTATAACGCTTCACTAAAATCTCTTAAAGAAAGTGAATACAGAACTCTTATCGATTTATCTTTGGCTAATGAATTTACCGAAGAAGAAGCTATATCAATAAGCAACAATACAAATATTGGAACTCTGCTAAGAGTTATGTCGGTTGAAGGACTATTTGTCTCTAAAATAAATGTCCAACCGGAAATTTTTAAGTTTAATCCGCTGGTTAGAGATTACCTAAGGAAGTCACTTTTAATTGCAGAAAAGGATTTTGCAAAAAGAGCCACGAAGACCGCTGATGCGATTAGTACTAGCGATCCTTTTAGAGCCTTTGAGCTCTACTTGCAATCGGGAAATTTAGATCTAGCGAAAACTTTTGCCTTAAAGAACTTACGCCAACTTATATTTTCAGGCCAGACAAGTCAGGTGTTGAAATTTGAAGAAGTAATTGCCGAGGTTATTGGCCTAGATGAAGGAAGGCAGCTCTTACTAAAAGCTTACTTAGAAGCAAATTCAGGAAAGGTAGCCATGGCCGAAACTTCCCTCCTAGAGTTTGAAGCAAACTTTGGCGGTAAACCACTGAGTGCTGAGGTTGCCGGCGACAAAGATATTGTGAGCACTGAAATTGATTTTCTAAAAGGTAATTTCGCCTCAACAATTACACGTGGAAATCAACTTATAGATGTTCAAGTCGTGATTGAGGATCTAGTCCATCTGCGGTTCTTGATTAAATTGAATTTAGCAGCCAGCGCCTCATTTTTAATGGAAGATCTACATTCTATAAAGGTCACTGAATCACTGTTGAATCAACTCTCAAGTTCAAATGATGAAACAATTAATTCAATTTATCTGCCATCGATTAAAGCAATGTTGGCCATATCCAAAGGGGAATTGAATACCGCAAGAGAATATTCACAATTAGCGATTAGGACTGCTAAAAAACTTAAAGCATCTGGACTCTTCACTCCCTTTGCCGCGGCTTATTGCCTAGCCGAGGTTTATCGTGAATTTGGTGATTACCAAAGAGCGATCGAGGTCTGCGATGAATACATTGCCCTAGCCGCGCGTGATCAAATCAAACCATGGCTGGTTGCCATACTTTCAAAAAAGGCAGTAGTACTTTCACATCTAAGCCAACATTCACAGGCGCTCTCGCTTTTGACTAGAGCCCGTGAAGAAGTACCAATGCCAGCATTTGGATATGAAATCTCACGAGTTATCGATGAACATGAAATCTTTGTTCGTATACCCCTTGAAGATGAAGAACGTATTCAAGAATTGTTGTATCGGATGCCACAAACCACAACTACCGAAGCATTTGGGAAAGCTTATGCGGCCATGACCAGCCCAACTAAGGCGCTAGCAATCTTGGAATCTATGCCGACTGATTCTGTGCGAGATATGTTGAACAAAGAGCTAGTAGCAACGCAGGTATTCCACCCACAACCAAAGGTCGCTTTTGAGCATTTACGTAGGGCCATAAAAATTGGTATTGAAAATGATTACTACCAAGTTTTCCTACAGCAAAGCCCGAGTGTCAGGGATTTGATCGTCGAATTGGCAGCCAAAGAACCAACGATGTATTTAGAGCGGCTTGCTTCCGACATTCGCAAACAAATTCAGACCAGCCAGGTTAATAAGAAGACCTCTGCTGGTTCACTTACCAAGCGTGAGTTAGATATTTTGCGAAGGCTTTCAACCGGCTTGCCAATCACGCAAATTGCAGCTGGTTTACATATCTCCAATAACACGATCAAGACGCATTTAAAGAGCGTCTATCGCAAGTTAGATGTAGATTCTCGTCATGCGGCAGTTGCTAAAGCGCAAGAATTAGCCTTGGTTTAATTCACTTTCAGCCATTAGCTCTTCTTGTTTAGCCTTGCGCAGGTTAGGCATCTTGGTAATTGGAAAGTTCATGTTCTTATAGAAATCTTTAATTAGAGTGTTCATCAACTTGGTTTTCTCTTTAACAACTATGTGAGAAGCGCCCGGAACAATTCCTAGTCGACCATTTGAAAGAGCTTCATATAAGTCAACGGTGTGATGGTTAGAAAATGGTTCGTCATCTCCAGTTAGAACTAGGGTGGGAGCATTGATTTTTGCTAACTCTGAGGTTGTTAAGTTTGGTTCGGTAGCCCAAACTTCAAAGGCCTTTCGAATAATTACCTCTTGCATATGAGCCGGATCAGGTGAGGTTTTTGCAAAGCGGGCGCGTTCCTCATCGGTCAAGTTCACTTCTTGTGGCTCTTGGCCAAACATCAGATCACTATCGTGTGAAAAGTTGGTTCCGATTAGGACCATGGACTTAACCAAATCAGGACGCTTTAGTGCAAGGTGTAGAGCAATAATTCCACCATCACTCCAGCCAATGATATGGACTGGTTGCTTAACGATATCTTCGATGTATTCAATCGCCTCATCGGTTTGAAAATCAAAATGATAAAAACCATTTCTTGAACCGGTGCGACCGTGCGCACTTCGATCGTAGGCAAATATTTCGTGGCCACGAACAGCTGGCCGGATGGATGATTCCCAAGATTCAGTGGAACTTAAACCACCGTGAAGAAGTAAAACGGGTGATTTTCGGCCGCGCCAATGAAATGAAAAAATTTGATGGCCCCGAAGGTCTAGGTAGCCCTTTTTCATTTTAAAATTACTTACATCGAATCCATGATGTGGCGATTGCCGCGATCAAAGGTTACGTAATTCCAACACCAATCGGCAATGGTGCCAATTCGATTTCGACCACCCATTAAGTAAAAGAGGTGCAGGAAGAGCCAAGTAAACCAAGCTGGAAAGCCGGAGAATTTAATCTTCTTAACTTGGACAACTGCCTTGTGGCGACCAATTGTTGCCATCGCGCCCTTATCTTTATATTTAAATTCCTTGAGCTTCTCGCCCTTAACCGCGCGACGGATTTGCGCCGCAACAAAGCGACCTTGTTGCATAGCAACTGGCGCAACCATTGGAAGGAAGCGACCATTGCTGGACTTTGCACCAGTGACATCGCCGACGCCCCAAATATTTGGATAGTTAACAACTTCTAATGTTTGGACAGACTTTAAGCGACCAGCATCCAATGGAAGTGAGAGCGCTTGCATTGCCGGACTTCCCTTAACGCCGGCAGCCCAAATAGTTACTTCTGATTTGAGTTGTTCGCCAGATTTAAGATCAATATTGCGCCATTCAACTTCTTTAACCGCGGTGTTGACCAAAACTTTAACGCCCATACCTTCAAGAACGCGCTTGGTCTTCTCTGATAAATCTTCATCAAACATTGGAAGTAAACGTGGACCGGCTTCAACTAGGGAAATATTGATATGTCGAGCGGCATGCTTTTGATCATTGCTTAGTGGGCCGCGAACTAATTCAGCTAAGGCACCAGCCATCTCAACACCAGTCGGACCGCCGCCGACAACGGTGATATTAAATTCAGTGTCGTCTTCAAAGCGGCAGAGATCTTCAAAGCGACGCATAACTTCGGCGCGAATTTGAAGTGCTTCATGAATTGTCTTCATGCCAAGGGCGAACTCTTCAACGCCTGGCGTTCCAAAATCTGCTGTGACAGAACCTAGGGCAACAACTAAGTGATCAAAAGGTAGAACTTCCGAGCTATCTAGTTTTACGGTCTTGTTCTTGTGATCGACCGAGATCGGTGAACCCATTCGAAACTTGCCATTTACCTTGCGGAGCACGCCACGAATTGGATAGGCAACGTGATCGGCGGCAAGGCCAGCGGTTGAAACCTGATAGAGAAGTGGAAGGAAGGTTTGGTAGTTGTGGCGATCTACTACGGTGATATCGAAATCCTTGCCATCTTTGCCAGAGCCCAGAGCCTTCGCTGCGGCGAGGCCGCCGAAGCCTCCACCGAGGATAACTACGCGGGTCTTGGCCATTATTTAAGTCTACTGTTAATCCTATGAGCCCTGCCAATTCAAAGAATGCCGACCGCAGGATTCTGGTCACAGGTGCCTCGGGATATGTCGGTGGACGATTAGTTCGCCAATTATTAACTGAGGGTTTTACGGTTCGGGTATTTGTTCGAGATGCAAAAAAGATTTCCGGCCAGCCTTGGTTTAGCCAGGTCGAGTTGGCGACAGGAAATGCAAATGATTATGCCTCAACAAAATCTGCCCTAGAAGGAATCCATACTGCTTTCTACTTATTGCATTCCATTAATGCCGGCACAAATTTTGAAGAAGTAGAGGCGGCGATGGCCAAGAATTTTGCCATGGCGGCCGAAGCCTCAAATGTGAAACAGATTGTTTATTTGGGCGGAATTGCTAATGATGAAAAGATCTCCCAACACTTAGAGTCACGGGCTAATACCGGAACCCAATTGGCATCCGGAAAAGTTGCAGTGATGGAGATCCGCGCCGGCATAATTATCGGATCGGGTTCTGCATCATTTGAAATGTTGCGCCACCTAACTCACCGACTTCCAATAATGACCACACCAAAGTGGGTTTCAAATCGCACCCAACCAATTGCGATAAGAGATGTACTTTGGTATTTGACACATGCCGCAGGACTTGAAGAACCTGTCTCTGGAATTTTTGATGTTGGCGGACCGGAAGTCTTGTCTTATGCCGAGATGATGCAGACCTTTGCCAGGCTTTCTGGCCTGCGAAAGCGTTGGATTATTAAAGTGCCAGTTCTCTCACCAGGACTTTCAAGTTTATGGATTGGCTTAGTAACACCCGTCCCAACTTCACTCGCCAGGCCACTTGTTGGATCGCTAATTAGTGAAGTTGTTGCTGATCCCAAGCGATCGATCGCCGCGATCATTGCGCCACCTAAAGAGGGTTTATTGCCGCTTGCGACTGCAATTGAATTAGCGCTCTCAAAAGTTTCGGCGCACGATGTTGAAACTAGATGGTCAGATGCAACGGCGCCGGCTGCGCCTTGGCAGAAAGCTCAAGGAGATCCAGATTGGGCCGGGGATACGATTTATGAAGATAGTCGAGAACGAGTTGTTGATACGCAAGGTGAATATTTGTGGCAGGCCGTTGAGGCAATTGGTGGTGACACTGGTTGGTATGGCGCCGATTTCCTATGGTGGGCGCGGGGAATTTTGGATCGAATCTTTGGCGGCGTTGGATTACGTAGAGGTCGGCGCGACCCAGATCATTTAAGAGTTGGCGAGAGTTTAGATTTTTGGCGCGTTGAAGCACTGGAACCAGGAAAAAGTTTACGGTTATATGCTGAAATGATTTTGCCTGGTAAGGCTTGGTTGGAATTTGAAATTAGTGAAGTGAAAGAAAATGGCCAAGTGCGACGCAAGGTCAAACAAACCGCCACCTTTCAACCGCGCGGCTTGGGTGGGCAGCTCTATTGGTTTTTTGTCTTGCCATTTCATTCATTAATATTTCCAACAATGTTAAAGAATTTAGTGAAAGCGGCAGAAGGTCGAAAGGCCAAATAAGAAATGCATGAATTTAATTCAGAGGTAGAAGCCCTCGCTAAAGAGGTCTTGGAATATTCGCTAATTAGATTGCGTGATAATCCACCACTTGATGGCCCAAAGACCCCAGAAGAATTATTTGCCTTGGCCGGAAATACGATTACCGAAAAAGGTTTAGGTGGCCACGAAACTCTAGAATTATTTAAAGAAGTTTTAGCCAAAGCGTGTATCTCCACGGATCATCCAAAGTATTTAGCCTTTATTCCTTCCGCACCCAGCGAACATTCAATTCTCTTCGATTTAGTTGTTGGGGCCAGCGCTTTATACGGCGGATCATGGTTAGAGGGAGCTGGCGCGGTCTTTGCCGAGAATCAAGCGCTTCGCTGGATCTCTGATTTAGCAGGGTTGCCGCAAAGCGCAGGTGGCGTCTTTGTTCAAGGCGGAACGATGGGAAATTTATCGGCCCTAGTTGCTGCAAGGGCGCATGCCCGTGAAAAGTATCCAGATATAAAACGATGGGCGATTGCGGCGAGTGCCGAAGCGCACTCTTCAATTAGCTCAGCAGCGCAGGTAATGGATGTTGAAATTTTATTAGTGAAACCTGATGCAGATCGCTCGTTACAAGGCAGCGAAGTTGCAAGCGCGGTTGCGAAATATGAAAGTGAAAATGCCGGGCACAAAGTCTTTGCAATTGTTGCAACAGGTGGCACGACAAATCTGGGAATAATCGATGACCTCTATGGGATCGGAACCTTTGCAAATAAGAACGGCATTTGGTTTCATGTTGATGGGGCCTATGGTTTGGCTGCCTTGTGTGCGCCAAGTGTTCGGCCGTTATTTAACGGCGTCGAGTTAGCCGATTCATTAATTGTTGATCCGCATAAATGGTTGTTTGCCCCATTTGATGCTTGCGCGCTTATTTATCGAAATCCCGAGATCGCTAAGAAGGCGCATCTTCAAAAGGCGGCTTATCTTGAACCGCTAGATGATGATGGAAATTGGAATCCATCGGATTATGCAATTCACTTAACCAGGCGGGCGCGCGGATTGCCATTTTGGTTTTCCTTGGCAGCTAATGGAACTACTGAATATTCAAAGGCGATGGAGGAGACCATCAATGTTGCTAAGGCAGCGGCTAAATTAATTGCACAACATCCAAATCTGGAATTAGTTATGGAACCAAAACTCTCCATTGTTGCCTTTACTCGAAAGGGTTGGGGTTGGGATGAGTACAACGCATGGTCAGATAAGTTGTTGGCCGATCAAATTGGTTTAGTAACTCCATCAGGTTTAAATGGCGAGCCAATTCTTAGATTTGCCATCGTTAATCCTTGGACCAAAATTGAAGATATTGCGGAGATTTTAAGTACCCTCTAAATCCCACACTTTGACGGCGGGCTCTCCTACAATTACAACACCATGAGCTTTCAAGAAATATCGGCGGCCTCGACACCGACAACTCTCACCGATCTAGAGCTTCGAATTCTCGACTTCGAACGTCAGTGGTGGAAGTTCGCCGGAGCTAAAGAGTCAGCGATTAAAGAGCTCTTCGATATGGCCCCGCCGGCCTATTATCAATTACTTAACAATTTGATCGACCGTGAGGATGCCTTGATCGCCTCGCCGATGTTGGTAAAGCGCCTGCGCCGTCTGCGCGAAGCTCGCACCCAATCTCGCTCTAACTAGTTCTTCTTTACTTATCAACAAGTAAAACTCTCAGCCTAGGCACAGCAAAAAGCCTTCTACATTTTGCCTGGCAACACCTAGGTTTCTCCCATGAGTAAATCGCGCATCCGAATTCTTTCCATAAATATCGTTCTAGCTTTAGTAGTTGTTGGCATCGGATCGTGGGGCTGGGCCGCGCTTCATCCCGCCGCCGCCAAAGCCACAACAACTTCAACGCTGGTGTCGAATGGGGATGTGACTTCTTCAGTAAGTGCATCCGGAACTGTTATTAGTCCGGGAGATGTTGGTGTTTCACCAACCGTTAGTGCGCAGATTACTTCCATTGCGGTTAAAGTCGGCGAACGTGTCAGTGCGGGACAGATGCTGGCAACTTTAGATAATACGTCGCTATTTAACGCGCTAAATCAGGCTAAATCTAATCTGGCAGTGGCACAACTTACTTATGCGCAAGATAAGGCAAATGCAGATGCCGCGATCGCAACTGCTAAGAAATCCTTAGATGATGCGGTTGTAAATACCGCCGCAAAAAATCCGACCTATAAAGTCACATTAGATAATGCCTCAGCCGCACTTGCTCAAGCAAAATCTATTTACGATAGTTATTCCAGTTTTTATGGCCCGAATGGAATTACTTTGGCTTGGTGTGCAACTTTAAATACAATTAACTCCAATTGCACAACTCTTATTAATGACTACAACTCATATCAATCTGCGCAGAATTCTTATAACAATGCTCTGGCAAATTACAACATCTCTTTGACATCTGACACGCAGACAGTTCAAAATTTAACAACTGCGTACAACAACACAGTCGCAACGCAGAATTACACAATCGAAGCCTTTAAAGCACAACATGGAATCACAGTTGATAATCCAAAGTCAGCAGATTTCACAGTTGATCAGGCAGCACTTGCATTGGCACAGAAGAATTTTGATGCCGCAGTTGTAAGGGCTCCGGTTTCCGGAACCGTCGCATCAATCAGTGCAACCGTTGGGCAAAATGCGCCTACTGCCTCATCATCCACGGTCGGTTCAGTATCGGGATTTATTGTCTTAACCGATGTGACGGCGCTCCAGGTAACTGCTAGCTTCTCCGAAGCAGATGCCGCCAAGTTAGTGAGTGGACAGCCAACTTCCTATACCTTCTCGGCGCTTTCAAATGTCAGCGCAACTGGAAAGTTGTTATCAGTTGATCTGCTTCCTACCGTTTCATCCGGAGCTACTTCATATAAGGCAACCTTTACCATCGATAGCAAAGTGCCAGGACTTAAGCCAGGTATGACAGTTACGGCAACGGTTTTAACTGGTGCGGCTTACAACGTCCTACAAGTCGCTTCGCAAGCTGTTACAACTCGTGGCAACGGCTCTTTCGTCAATGTAATTACAACTAAGAATGGCGCTGATGTAATTACACGCACTCCCGTGGTTATCGGTCTTAAAGGCGATTCAGCCGATCAAATTCTCTCTGGTGTAACTGCCGGAACCAAAGTTGTTTTGCGAAGCACGACAACTTCAAGCGTTAGCAGTAATGGTTTCCCTGCAACAACTGGTGGGCTTGGTGCCGCGGGTAGAGCCGGTGGCTCTGGGTTTGGCGGATAATGAATCAACTCGTTATTGATGTTCGAAGCGCCGTTAAACAATATGGCGCAGGAGACTCTGCAATTTTCGCACTCAACGATGTCTCGTTAAAAATTGAACTCGGTGAATATGTTGCGATCATGGGACCTTCCGGTTCTGGCAAGTCCACTCTAATGAACATCATGGGCGCATTAGATAATTTAACTTCTGGTGAGTATTTTCTAGATGGAATTGAGATCAACTCAATGGATGAGAATGCGTTATCGGTTGTTCGTGGGCGAAAGATTGGCTTTATATTCCAATCATTTAATTTAATTCCGCGCACTACTGCAATTGCAAATGTCGAACTACCCCTTGCTTATCAAGGGATAAAAGCCGCGGAAAGAAGAATGCGAGCTACTAAAGCGCTAGAAGTTGTGGGTCTGGCAGATCGAATGGATCACGAGCCAACCCAATTATCTGGTGGTCAACAACAACGCGTTGCTGTTGCGCGGGCGCTAGCTACTCGCCCGGCACTACTTCTAGCCGATGAACCAACCGGGGCGCTAGATTCGAAATCTACGAGTGATTTATTGGATTTATTTGATCAAATCAATGCCGCAGGTCGAACCGTCGTAGTAATCACCCACGAAAATGAAGTCGCCGAACGCGCAAAGCGAATCATTCGAATGCGCGATGGCAAGATCGTTAGCGATGAATTAAATAAGGCGCGTGCCTCGTGAATCCAATTGAGATAATTCGTTTTGCCCTTCGTGGTCTTTCGATCAATCGACTGCGGACTGCACTGACCACACTCGGCATCATGATCGGCGTTATGTCGGTAATCATTTTGATTGCCGTAGGAAATGGCTCTGCTAAATCTGTGCAATCTTCACTCGATCGACTCGGAACAAATTCGATTCAAATTAGATCTGGTGCTGGTGGCTTTGGTGGTGGCGGTGTTGCTAGCGCAAGATCTCGGGGCAATTCTGGCAACACCAAACAATTGACGGTACTTGATGCAAAAGCCTTGGTGGATCAAAACCAAGCGCCAGATGTAAAACAAGTTTCACCGGTTATGAATGCCAATGCGACTTGCGTCAACGGAACTTCCACTTCAACTCCGGCAACTTTCTCTGGAGTTTGGCCAACCTATTTTGAGGCCGCCAATAGCCAGATCGCTACCGGAAATTACTTCACCGATGATGATGTTAATCAAGGAAGGCGCGTTGCGATCATTGGTAATACAACCGCAACTGAATTATTTGGCACCGATAATCCAATAGGTCAAACGGTTCGATGCGGTGGCATTCCATTTACAGTTATCGGGACAACGACGATTAAGGGTTCATCTGGTTTCCAAGATGGCGATAGTTTGTTCTTGGCCCCAATCACTGCAATTCAGAATTCAATTACTGGATATGTCGGGCTCTCATCAATAATCGTTGAAGCAAAGAGTTCAAAGACAACTGATGCGGCGCAGACTGAAATTCAGAGTATTTTGGATGCCCGCCACCACGTAACAAGTTCGGCCAGCCGAGATTATCGATTATTTAATCAGGCATCGCTACTGACAACTTCCGCCTCAAATAGCAAGGTATTTACCGTCTTATTGGGCGCCGTCGCGGCGATCTCACTTCTGGTCGGTGGCATCGGAATCACAAACATTATGTTGGTTACTGTTGTAGAAAGAACTCGCGAAATCGGAATCCGCAAGGCGATTGGCGCACCAAAGCGAATCATCCTTACGCAATTCCTAATCGAGGCGACGATCCTTTCAGTAATAGGCGGTCTCTTAGGAGTCTTTGGCGGATTTGTTGGATCGCACTTCACCATCTTGGGTGTGAAACCGGTAATTGTTCCGATGTCAGTACTACTGGCATTTGGTGTAAGTATTTTGATCGGGGTCTTCTTTGGAGGATACCCAGCAAGCAGAGCAGCATCACTACGACCAATCGAGGCGCTACGTCATGAGTAACATCAATAACGAGAACGAAATCCCAGCATTTGATTTATTCGCACCCCCAGCCGAAGATAATTTGCAGGAAGAACTAGCAAAGGGTCAGTACCAATGGACCAATAAGTACACGAAGTTTTTAGCTGGAATGGCAATAGTCGTAACTCTTTTATCGGCCGGCGCTTGGTATGGCCATCACTCTGCAACTTCTTCCACAACTTCAGCATCTGCCGCGTCGTTAAGAGGAGCACTTGGCGGATCTGGCTTTGCAGGATCTGCAGGATCTGCAGGATTTGCTGGTGCAACTGGTGGTACGAGATCTGGCGCAGGTGCAACCGGAGGTTTTGGCGGTGGCGGCGGATTTAGTGGAACAAGAATTACTGGAACCATTGCAAGTGTTTCCGGAAATAAAGTAACAATAACTTTGGATGATCCGACTGCGGCATCATCATTAAAGAGTGGTGATGCTGCGCGCGTAACCGATACCGCAGGATTTGGGGCGCCAGCCGCAGGCACGTTGCCAAATTCCGCAACAACAAAATCCACAACACCGCGATCTGGCACAACTAGTTCGAAATCAACTGCAACTCAAAAGCCCGCTGTTGGTGGTGCAACCGGTGGTCGTGGCTTCTTTAACGATCCAACCATTCAAGCTTGCCTAACAAAGGAAGGCGTAAGCCTCACACCGGGTGTCCGCCCAGATCGCACAGATCCAAAGGTGGCGGCGGCATTTGCTAAGTGCTTACCTGGCCTTGGATCAGGCCTTGGATCAGGTGGTGGTGCAGGTGGTGGCTTTGGTGGGGCTCGCCCAAGTGGGGCGCCAACTCCAGCGCCATCTAATTAACCTAATCAACACCTCCAGATATCTCGATTTGCGAGGCTCTGGCCCCTGCTCTAGATTTGGCATTAGCACTCGGGGCTAGCGAGTGATAACTAGCTCGGGTGGATTAACCCAAAATTACTTAGAGGAGTAACACTGTTATGGCAAAGATGATTGCCTTTAATGAAGAGGCCCGTCGCGGTCTAGAACGCGGCATGAATGCACTTGCAGATGCTGTGAAGGTAACACTTGGACCTCGTGGTCGTAACGTTGTACTTGAGAAGAAGTGGGGCGCACCAACCATCACAAACGATGGTGTCTCAATCGCTAAGGAGATCGAACTCGATGACCCTTGGGAAAAAATCGGTGCCGAACTTGTTAAAGAAGTTGCTAAGAAGACTGATGATGTCGCTGGCGACGGAACCACAACCGCAACTGTTTTAGCGCAAGCCCTAGTTCGCGAAGGTCTTCGCAACGTTGCTGCTGGTTCAAACCCAATGGCGCTAAAGCGTGGCATTGAGAAGGCAGTCGATGCCATCTCTGCTGAACTAACCAAGATGTCAAAGCCAGTTGATACCAAGGAACAAATTGCAGCTACTGCAACTATTTCTGCGGCTGATGCCACCATCGGTGAAATGATCGCTGAAGCGATGGACAAGGTTGGTAAGGAAGGCGTAATTACCGTTGAAGAATCAAATACATTCGGACTCGAACTAGAGCTCACCGAAGGTATGCGTTTTGATAAGGGTTACATCTCGCCATACTTCACAACTGACTCAGATCGCATGGAGGCAGTTCTAGAAGATCCATATATTTTGATCGCAAACTCAAAGATCGCAAATATCAAAGATATGTTGCCAATCCTTGAGAAGGTCATGCAATCAGGTAAGCCACTACTTATCTTGGCTGAAGATGTCGAAGGCGAAGCGCTTGCAACTCTCGTTGTAAATAAGATTCGCGGAACATTTAAATCTGTTGCAGTTAAAGCACCAGGATTTGGTGATCGTCGTAAGGCAATGTTGCAAGATATTGCAATCTTGACTGGCGGAACTGTGATCTCTGAAGAAGTCGGTCTAAAGCTAGATGCCACAACGATGGATCTACTTGGTCGCGCTCGCAAGGTTGTAGTTGCTAAGGAAGAGACCACAATCGTTGAAGGTTCCGGCGATGCCGAACAAATCAAGGGTCGCGTAAATCAAATCCGCGCCGAGATTGAAAAGTCTGATTCAGATTACGATCGTGAAAAGCTGCAAGAGCGTCTAGCAAAACTTGCTGGTGGCGTTGCAGTTATCAAGGCTGGCGCAGCTACCGAAGTTGAATTAAAAGAGCGCAAGCACCGCATCGAAGATGCAGTGCGAAATGCAAAGGCTGCCGTTGAAGAAGGAATCGTCGCCGGTGGCGGCGTTGCACTTCTCCAAGCAGCAAAGCTTGCCTTCGAAAAGTTGAAGCTAACCGGCGAAGAAGCTGTTGGCGCAAAGATTGTTGAAGTTGCAATCGAAGCACCACTAAAGCAGATCGCAATTAACGCTGGACTTGAAGGCGGAGTAATTGTTGAAGCGGTACGCAACAAGGAAGTTGGTTTCGGCCTGAACGCTGCAACTGGCGAATATGTTGACATGATCAAAGCCGGAATTATTGATCCAGCAAAGGTAACTCGTTCTGCATTGCAAAATGCGGCTTCGATTGCTGCACTATTCATTACAACAGAAGCTGTTATTGCGGATAAGCCAGAGCCTAAGGCGGCGGCGATGCCACAAGGCGGCGGCGAGATGGATTTCTAAATCCCGCTTAAATACTTTCTAAAAGGCCCTCGAATTCGTTTCGGGGGCCTTTTACTTTAGGATAAGAACATGAGCATCAACGATCCATTTAACGCAGAAGCCTTAGCGCGCACTGCTGCGATTGAAGATGCCGCAAATAAAGATTTCGTGGGCGCACTAGTCTCTATCGATATTGACGAAGAAGAACGCGTAAGCACATATCTCTTTGAATCAGCGCTTCCTGGATATTCCGGATGGCGTTGGGGCGTGACCATTGCAAAACTGGATGAGCAATCTCCGGCAACAGTTTGCGACGTAGTTCTGCTCCCAGGTGCTGATTCGCTGATTGCACCAGAGTGGGTCGCTTATAAAGATCGCCTACTTCCAGGTGATGTTGGCCCAGGAGATATTGTTCCAACTTCGGCAAATGATGAACGTTTAGTTCCCGGATTTGCATCACTGCCTGGCGATGAAGAATTGGATGCAGCACAATTATTTGAATTCGGTCTTGGTCGAGCACGAGTACTTTCAATTACTGGTCGCGATCTAGCAGCATCACGTTGGTACAACGGAGATCGCGGACCAAATACTCCGATTGCACAACAAGCACCAAAGCCGTGCTTTTCATGTGGATTTTTCTTGCCGATCGCTGGATCACTGCGTGCCTCATTTGGCGTATGTGCAAACATACTTTCACCAGATGATGCTCGTGTTGTATCGGTTGATCATGGTTGCGGGGCGCACTCTGAAGCCCTCGTAACGGCTGATTAGCGTTTAATCAAGCGTAAAACTGCGCTACAGCCTCGTTACCAAATAAGTTAAACTAAGAGACTCAGTTAAAGCTGAAAGAAGAATAAAAGGAGCACTCCAATGCCAATTGGTCGCGTTAAATGGTTCAGCCTGGAAAAGGGTTTCGGCTTTGTCGAATCCGATGAAGGCGCGGACGTTTATCTATCTGCTTCTGCACTTCCAGAAGGTGTTGCAACTGTAAAGCCAGGAACCAAACTTGAATTCGGCATTGTCGAAGGCAAGAAGGGGCCACAAGCATTAACGGTTCGTGTTATTGATGAGCCAGCTTCGGTAGTTGCAAACAATCGTGCTTCTTACGATGATCTTGCAACAATGATCGAAGACACAATTAAGATTCTAGATAAAGTTGGAAATGGCTTGCGTCACGGTCGTTACCCAGCAAATCACGAAGCAGAACGGCTAGCTAAAGTTCTGCGCGGTATCGCCGGTCAGATCGAAGGTTAATTCCAGTTCTCTCTTTTGGCTCTTCGGATTGTGTAACGCAATCCGATAAAGCCAAGTGCTAAACCGATTAAACACGTCCAGATATGGGACGCTTTAGCATTAATCGCAATTTCAATAACGAGTGCAATCGCCCAGGCAACTATGCCTAACCAGATAGTTAGCACTGCGCTTCTCATATTCTGATCATACTAGAGTGGCACCATGAGTTGGCAGACGGGTTCACTTCGCTCGTTTCGCCATCGTAATTTTCAAATCTTCTTTGCCGCAAATTTCATTTCCAATATCGGAACCTGGGCGCAACGAGTCGCACAAGATTGGTTAGTAGTCACCGATCTGCATAAAGGTGGCTCAGAACTTGGAATTGTTACCGGTCTGCAATTTCTACCATCGCTTTTATTTAGTTTATATAGCGGGGTCTTGGCCGATCGATTCAACAAACGCAAACTACTTCTGATCACCAATTTAGGTGGCGGCTTGACCGCGCTGATTCTTGGCTTGTTAGTAATTTCAAAGCGCGTCACCTTAACCGAAGTATGCGTCTTGGCTTTTGCCCTTGGGTTATTTAGCGCCCTTGATGCGCCAGTTCGCCAGAGCTTTACCTCGGAAGTTGTTGGGAAAAGTGATGTGGCAAATGCGATTTCACTAAATTCGGCAAACTTCAACGCCGGTCGCCTAATTGGCCCTGGTGTGTCTGGATTATTAATTAAGGCATTTCATACCGGGCCATCTTTTATTTTAAATGCGCTCTCATACTTGGTAGTTCTATTCGGTTTAATCTTTATGAAAGATAAATATCTACAACTAAGTGAACCACCAAAGATCAAGCCTAAAGTCATCGAAGCCCTGCGGTATGTGCGTTCGCGGCCCGACATTTTGGCTTTGATGTCAACCGTCTTTTTTGCCGCGACCTTTGGCTTAAATTTCCAGATTTTCAATGCCCTAGTCGCAACAAAAATCTTTCATAAGGATGCCGGTTCTTATGGAATCTTAGGAAGTATCTTGGCTATCGGTTCACTTAGTGCTGCGATCATTTCGGCCAAATTGGATAAAAGGCGTCGACCAAAATTCATCATGTTATCCGCGGCGATATTTGGGGTAACCCTATTTGCTGTTTCTTTCATGCCAACTTATGCAAGTTATGCAGCTTTTCTGCCAATCTGTGGCTTGGTTGCACTAACAACAATGATCTCAGCCAATTCTTATGTACAAGTAACAACTGATCCCGCGCTTAGAGGCCGAGTAATGGGGCTCTATCTTTTGATCTTCTTAGGTGGCACCCCAATTGGTTCACCGCTAATTGGTTGGCTATCTGATGCCATCGGAATTCGTCACACTGTTGCGTTGTGCGGTGTTCTTACTTCAGTTGGTGCGGTTGCTACTTATTTCTTATTGCGCGAAAGGCTAGTGGCGTTTAATCAGAACCAAAAGCGTAACGCCAGCTAAAACCGCTACCGTAACAATTCGCCGAACTTTGTAACTCATCTAAAAGAGTTACTTCTTCATTTCAGCGACAACATAATCGATGCAAGCTGTAAGTGCCTTTACATCGGAGGGTTCAACGGCCGGGAACATACCGATACGAAGTTGGTTCTTGCCGAGTTTGCGATATGGATCAGTATCAACGATGCCATTTGCGCGAAGTACTTTTGCGATCTCAAGTGCGTCAATTGAGTCATCAAAGTTGATGGTTCCGACGACCTTAGAACGCATTGCTGGATCTGCTACGAAAGGCGTGGTCAAAGCGTTCTGCTCGGCCCATGAGTAAAGGATGTTAGAAGATTCGGCGCTGCGACCGGCGGCAAACTTAAGACCACCATTTGAATTCATCCACTCGATTTGTTCTGCCAACAAAATCAAGGTGGCAAGTGCTGGAGTGTTGTAGGTCTGATCCAAGCGAGAGTTATCGATTGCAATTGTGAGATCAAAGAAGGCGGGAATGAAGCGACCACTAGCCTTAATTTTTTCAACCCGCGCAATTGCAGCTGGGCTCATGATTGCAATCCAGAGGCCACCATCGGATGCAAAAGATTTTTGCGGCGCGAAGTAATAGACATCGCATTGTGAAATATCTACATCAAGGCCACCTGAAGCAGAAGTCGCATCTACTAGAACAAGAGCGCCATCAGTGTCTGCCGGGCGAATGATTGGCATAGATACACCGGTACTTGTTTCGTTGTGGGTTAGGGCATAAACATCAACCCCGGCTTCGGCCTGTGCAACAGGATGAGAACCTGGTTCTACTTTGATGACGGTTGGGTCATCTAAAAATGGCGCCGCCTTTGCAGCTTCAGCAAATTTAGATGAGAACTCACCAAATACTAAGTGTTGGGATTTTTTTTCGATTAAACCAAAGGTTGCGATATCCCAGAACGCGGTTGAGCCACCATTTCCCAAAATAACTTCATAACCTTCAGGAAGATTAAATAACGATGTAAGTCCAGTGCGAACCCGGTTAACCACATTCTTAACGGGCTTTTGTCGATGCGATGTTCCCAAGATTGATGAACCACTCTTTGCAAGTGCATCTAGCGCTGCTGGTCTGATCTTTGAAGGACCACAACCAAAACGTCCATCGGCTGGCTTTAAGTTATCGGGAATCTTGATTTCGCTCATGCCTTAAGCCTAAGGGTTGAGGCGAGTTACTTGCCACAAATTATTATGTAATGTGTAGCGCAGTCGATCATGCAACCGGGAATAACGGCCCTGCCAAAATTCGATCAGGCTGGGCTTCACTAGATAGCCACCCCAGTGTTCTGGCCGGGGCACTTGCGATCCTTCTGGATACTTTGCCGCGAACTCTTGGTAGCGAGCTTCCAATACTTCCCGAGACTCCAATACCTGAGATTGTGAACTAGCCCAAGCTCCGATCTTTGAACCCCAGGGCCTAGTTGCGAAGTATTCATCTGACTCTTGTGCCGAGACTTTGGCTGCGGTGCCGCGAATTATTACTTGTCGTTCCATGGCATACCAAGGAAATAAAAGTGAGACCTTTTGATTTTGCGCAATGGCCTGTGCTTTTTCTGATTGGTAATTTGTAAAAAATGTGAAGCCGATATCGTGAACATCTTTTAATAGAACGGTGCGCGAAGTTGTCTCGTCATTCAAGATGGCGCTAAGGACCATGGCGTTGGCCTCAACGATCATGATGTTCTCACTTGCCGCTTCCAGCCAACTCTTGAATTGTTCAATGGGATCGCGATTTATCTCGCCCTCCAACAATCCGACATCCCCATACGATCGCCGCATCGCCCGAATCCCATCTCGGGTTATCTGCGTTGGGACCTGATCGCCAGTTTCGCTCATGGGTGTATCTAACTTCACTTTTCTGATACCTGCCATCCACAATTTTTGGTTTGGTCGTGGGGCAGTTTCAGAGCAGAATAGGAATACTAAATAAGGGAGTTTCTCGTGCCAGATAGTTTTAAGCCCGGCCTCGAAGGTGTTATCGCGTTTGAATCGCTGATTGCCGAACCGGACAAAGAAGGTAGCGCCCTTCGCTACCGCGGTGTTGATATTGAAGATCTAGTGGGCAAGGTTTCCTTTGGAAATGTCTGGGGCCTATTAGTAGATGATGAATTTAATCCGGGCCTGCCACCAGCAGAGCCATTCCCAATCCCAGTTCACTCTGGCGATGTTCGAGTCGATGTGCAATCTGCAATTGCGATGTTGGCACCGGCTTGGGGCCTAAAGCCACTTCTTGATACATCTGATGAAGAAGCGCGCAATCAATTAGCTCGTGTTTCAGTGATGGTGCTTTCATATGTTGCCCAAGCAGCACGCGGCACTGCACCTGCAATCCCACAATCAGAAGTTGATAAGGCACATACCGTTGTAGAACGAATGATGATTCGTTGGCGCGGGGAACCAGATCCAAAGCATGTTCGCGCAGTTGACGCATACTTTGTTTCAGCCGCAGAACACGGAATGAATGCCTCAACCTTCACCTCTCGCGTTATTGCATCGACTGGAGCGGATGTTGCCGCTTCAATTTCAGGTGCAATCGGTGCAATGTCTGGTCCACTACATGGTGGCGCACCTTCACGCGTTCTTGGAATGATTTCAGATGTTGAAAAGTCTGGAAATGCCGAGAGTTATGTAAAGGGAATTTTAGACAAGGGCGAACGTTTGATGGGCTTTGGTCACCGCGTTTATCGCGCCGAAGATCCACGCGCACGTACCCTTCGTCGAATTGCAAAAGAACTTGGTGCACCACGTTATGAAGTTGCAGTTGCACTTGAGAAGGCAGCTCTTGCCGAGTTGAAGTCTCGTCAACCAGATCGAGTTCTAGAAACAAATGTGGAGTTCTGGGCGGCAATCGTTTTGGATTATGCCGAAGTTCCAGCGCACCTATTTACTTCGATGTTCACCGCAGCTCGTACCGCTGGTTGGTCGGCGCATATTCTTGAACAGAAGAAGACCGGTCGTATCATCCGACCATCTGCTCGCTATATCGGCCATGCACCGCGCAAGGTTGATGAGGTTAAGGGTTGGGATGAGAGCGTTTACGCACTTCACAACTAATAGATAAGTACAAGCTAACTACTAGTTTCAATATTCACCTAAGATCGCCCCATGAAACGGGCGATCTTTTGGTTTCGGCGCGATTTACGCCTATCCGATAACCCAGCCCTGCTTGCTGCAATTGCCAATAGCGATGAGATAGTTCCGGTTTTTATTCTGGATGAAAAGCTAATCAAGCAAACTGGTAGCAAACGATTGGCCTACCTCGGTCAATCACTTCGCGCGCTAGATCATTCACTTGAAAATAAGTTACATGTAATGGTCGGCGATCAGGTCGAAGTATTAAAGGAATTGTTGCAACGATATGGCGCGGATGAAGTTCATATCTCAGAAGAGTTTGAACCCTATGGAAAGAAGCGCGATCTTCGAGTTGAAGGCGCTGGAATTAAATTAATTCGAACTGGAAGTCCTTATGCAGTTGCGCCAGGGCGAGTTCGAAAGCCAAGTGATGGAACTCCTTACAAGGTTTATACACCGTTCTATAACGCCTGGGTTGTTCATGGTTGGCGTGATCCGGTCAGTGCACCAAAATCAATTAAGGCTGTTACTCCGAATGCGGGTGATCGCAATTTCCCAGAGTGGCCGCTGCCAGAGGGAACAACAATTACTCCTGCTGGCGAAAAAGCAGCGCACGAACGTTGGACTTGGTTTAAGAAAAACGGCCTAGATTTTTATGATGAACAACGCAATAACGCCGGCGTAGATGGCACCTCCAAATTGAGTGCACATTTGAAATGGGGCGAGATTCATCCCCGTACTTTGCTCGCTGATTTAAATAAAACCAAAGCGCAGATTGTTTTTCAAAAAGAGATCGCCTGGCGTGAATTTTATGCCGATGTTTTATTCCACAATCCCCACACTGATAATGATTATTACGCACCTAAATTTAAAGAGATGCGCTATGAAAAGCCAGGTAAGGCATTTAAAGCCTGGTGTGAAGGCAAAACCGGCTATCCCTTTGTTGATGCGGCAATGCGGCAGTTATTGAAAGAGGGCTGGATGCACAATCGCACCAGAATGGTTGTGGCCTCCTTCCTTGTTAAGGATTTACATATTGAATGGCAGCATGGCGCAGATTTCTTCATGGAACATTTAGTTGATTTTGATGTGGCATCAAATGCCCATGGTTGGCAATGGACGGCCGGGTGCGGGACTGATGCCTCTCCTTACTACCGAGTCTTTAATCCCATCGAACAAGGCAAGCGCTTTGATGAGAATGGTGATTACATTCGAAAGTACATTCCAGAATTAGGGCATTTGCGTGCACCGGATATTCACGAACCTTGGACGGTTTTGGATAGCTATTTAAATGATTATCCAGAACGAATTGTTGATCACGCGGTAGAACGAATTGAATCCTTGGCACGACTTGAGGAGATCAAGTCCCGTAAACCAGACCTACCCCAGAACGCTTAGCTTCATACATCGCCGCATCCGCCCGGCGCAGTAATCCTTCTTTATTTTCAGTTGCTTGATCATTTGCCACACTTCCAATGCTAACTCCAATAAATATTTCACCTGCTGGCAGTGAGAATGGGTAAGAGATAGTCGCGCGAAGTGCCAAAGCAATTTCACTTGCGTAATTTGCAGTTCCGTAAATAATCGCACCAAACTCATCGCCACCTAATCTGGCGAGCAAGACATCGCTTGGAATTGCTCTACTAAACCTAGTTGTTACTTGTTTTAAAAGTAGATCCCCAACCTCATGGCCATATTTATCATTAATTGCCTTAAAGCCATTTAGATCCAGCAGTAATAAAGTCCCCTCTTTGCGGCGCAAAATTTCTAATTCGCTTAAGAATCTGCGTCGGTTTGGCAGCCCCGTTAGTTCATCGGTCCGAGCCAATTCGCGTTCGTGAGTAACGCTTCTGGCATCGCGAAGGGCAACTGCCATCCGCACAAAGGCCAAGGTGATTGTGGCAAAACCAGGAATTAAAACGAAGGTTGGAAAATAACCTGGCCTAATTGCCGCAACGGCAAGAATTGATGAGCTAATTACCAAGGCACTTGTCGTCATAAATGAATTTACGCGTTCAGTTATTTCGATTTCACCACCGTGATGCCATAAAGCTTCCGCGATCAAGAGCAGACCAAGGATCCAGCCATCATCGCTGAGTGCGCCAAAGGAATAATTTCCGGTGGCAGAGATAAGTAGGAAATATAAATCTGTGATGCCAAAGAGCAAGATGCCACCCAAGAGTATTAGCGATCTCATAGTCCGTCGTTGCAGAACAACTAAGGAGATGGTGATCGCCACCAAAATTAGATCACCGGTTGGGTAGAGGATTGATAGAAAAACCGAAGCAGCCGAGCCATCAAATTTAAGCATCGCAGGGCGAAGTAAGAAGCTGGCGATAACACTTGAAGAGCCAAGGGCAATGATTACGGTATCTAGCAATTCCAGAGCAACGACCTTCTTCGACACCGACAAAGAACGCAAGATTCCAATCAGCATAAGGGGATAGAAGAGCGCGTAGGTGTAATCGGTTAGGTTGGGAAAGATCTGGAATTTATAAAAGGAGTTCCAGGTTGAGATCGTTGAGCCCAAACTCCACAAAAATATGGCCCCCGAGATGGCGTACTTTGCCCGGCGATCATTGAAGGTTGGGGCGGTGGCAACAATTGTGGCCGCCATGAATCCAACTAAGTTAAAGAGAATTAAATCGGGAAAGATTGCGGGAGTTTTATTCACTAACCGAATTCCCAGCTGAAGTGCAATAGTTGCCGGAGCGGCCAATCGAAGAGTGCGGTAAGTTCTACCTGTGGCGCTCGGCATTAAAAGAGCCTAGGCCTTAATTAGAAATAGCAGTAGTAGTTATCCGCAAGTATTTCAAGAGATTGGGATTCCATGAGCGAGAAGCAAACAACAACAGTCAGCCGTCGCGGCGTTCTTTGCGGAATGGCGCTCTTGGCTGTGGGCCTACTTCCAGAAGCGGCGCAAGCAGCAGTAACTGCCGCCGGAGTTAAAGTAGTTGGAAAGAAAATAGTTTTAGATCTAAAAGCAAATAAGGCGCTCAACAAAGTTGGCGGCGTTGTTCAAGTTGATTTCCAAGATGGATCATCGATGGCGGTTGTAAGAACAGCAGCCGGAACAAAAGGCCTAACTGCAATTAGTCTTTCTTGTACTCACAATGGAGTAACTGTGATGGAACAAAATGGTGCCTGGATCTGTCCAGCGCATGGTTCGCAATTTGCCCTTAATGGAAAGTTAATTAATGGCCCTGCCCGTACCGCACTACAAAAATTCCCGATTACCGCGACTGCTACAACTGCAACAATCGGATAACCGGGAACTTTTAATTACTGGTTTTTATTAAGCACAAGCCTTTGTAACAACCGCCTTCGCGGCAGCAATATCTGCAGCGGTCTTGGCCATTGATGCATTTGCATCAGCAATGGTTTGATCCAAGGTTGTTAGGTTTGTGGTTAGGGTCTGAATCTCGGTAGTCATCTTTGCGATATTTGCATTCGCGGTTGTGACACGTTGTTGATCGGTTGCATTGCCAGTTGTCATAACAGTTGGATGTTGGGACATAAAGGTGGCAAGCGCGTTCTTAAGGCTAGTTAGCTTTGCTTGAATGATTGTGATCTGCTTTTGATTTGTGGCCTTTGAACGAGTAGCAGTGTTGATGGTTCCATTTGTTGAGGTAACGATCGCTGCGTTTAGGTCCTTAACATCATTGAAGTTAGAGCTGGCATCTAGACATGTTTGGGCAACCCAAGTGTTCTTCTTTACAGCCTTGGCTGGATTAAATGTGCACTTGTACTTAACGCCACCGATGGTCGCTGTTGCATTTGCCTTAGCGCAGGCACCATTCTTGACGTTAGCTGCAGATGCGGCGCTGATACCTGAAACCATTGTGGTTGCAAGAACAAGTGCTGCTGTTGAGAAAGCTAGAAATTTCTTAGTCACAAACTACCTCCATGATTGAATAAGTTAATTCTAACTAGGTGCGTGGTGATTCCTAGGGTTATTTAGGTAAATCCCCAGTGAAAAGCCTGAGAGTTACGATCAGTTATTCGGGCGTTGCCGTTTGCGAACCTTCATTCCCTGCTTTCGCACCAATGGGCGTGGGCCAAATCTAGAGATGAAACTTAGGATCTTGTATTGCCAGCCGGGTACACAGATCGCCTTTCCGGCCAGAGCCGCCCTCCAAGAATCGCTTACTACTCGATCGGCATTTAGCCATAAGAATTTTGGCAGACCATCCATCTTCATCTTGCCACGCGCGTGAAATTCGGTGTGAGTAAAACCAGGGCAGAGGGCGCTGACCTTCACTCCGGTCTTCTTTAACTCAGTATTAAGCGATTCAGATAGCACTGTTACATAAGACTTTGCCGCACTATAAGTACCACCAGCTATCCATCCCGCAACACTTGAAACATTAATTATCACACCAGAATTTCGCGAAACCATTTGTGGCAAGACGCTATGTGTTAATTGCATCGGAACTTTTAGTAAGACATCCAACAGTTGAGTCTCCGCGATTAAATCACTTTTGAGAAAACTCTTATTAAGACCAAATCCAGCATTGTTAATTAAGACTTCGATCGGGGCATCGACTTGGGTAAGCCTTGCGATTGTCTTTGAAATTCCATCATCAGTAGATAGATCGGCAACCAGTATTTGCGTCTTGATCTTGAAGCGATTTTCTAGCGAACTTGCCCGTTCCTTGAGACGAGCTTCATCTCGAGCCACTAGGACTAAATCAAATCCCTTTTCCGCCAGTAAGCGGGTGAAGGCTTCGCCGATCCCAGCAGTAGCCCCGGTAATTAGCGCTGTGCTCATGAGATCAGAATAGTCATTAAACTAGGAGATATAAATCGAAATAAAATAGGTCCTAGTAGCTCAGTGGATAGAGCAACCGCCTCCTAAGCGGTAGGTCGCAGGTTCAACTCCCGCCTAGGACACCCTTTGTAAAAATAATTTTTAAATCAGTTATGAAAAACGACGGTTTTATTGCCAACAATAAAGATGCGATCTTCGGCAAAGTCTTTGACACTTCGAGAAAGCACGCGACGTTCGATATCTCGGCCAGTCGCAATCAAATCTTCTGGCGTTGAATTGTGCGTAACGTGTGCGACATCCTGATCAATGATTGGACCTTCATCTAAATCTTGCGTAACAAAGTGAGAGGTTGCGCCAATAATTTTTACGCCGCGATCATGGGCTTGGTGATAAGGCTTGGCGCCTTTAAAGCCTGGAAGAAATGAATGGTGAATATTAATAAGGCGACCACTTAAATTTGCGCAAAATTCTGGAGTGAGAATCTGCATATATCTAGCTAGAACAACAAGATCGATATTTAGGTCGGTAATGAGATTAGAAATCTCTAATTCAGCTGCTGATTTCTCTTTGCCGCTTTGATCAATAAATTTGATGCCATGGTTTGCAACTAATTCCTTTAGATCAGGATGATTTGATACCACAGCCGGGATTTCAATTGGAAGTTCGCCAAGTTCTTGCAGATAGAGCAGATCGCGCAGGCAGTGGCTCTCTTTTGTGACCAGAACTAAGACACGCTTTTTTTGGGTTGCCAATCTAATTGAGAGATTTGGGTTAAATCTTCCAAGACCCGAATTCAACTTTTCAGAGACAACTTCTTGGCTTTGGGTGGTTTCAAAGCGGGTACGCATTACAAAAATATTGGTACTTGGATCAGTAAATTGCTGATTCTCGATTATGTTGCCACCGCACTCCAAGATGGCAGTTGTCATCGCATGAACGATTCCAGACTGATCTTGACATTGCAGGGTGACTATTAGATCCACCCTGCAAGGTTAATGCTTCTTAGTGTGAAATCGTAAATCGCTTGAGCGCTTTTGGCGCCCACCAGTTTCGTTCACCAAATAGCCGCATTAGAGCCGGAACTAGAAGTCCACGAACTAATGTGGCATCCAAGATGATGGCAAAGGCAACACCAAAGCCGAGCGTCTTGATATTGGTTACTCCGCTTGTAATGAAAGCAGCAAAAACAATTGCTAACAGGAGAGCTGCGGCAGTAATTATTCGCGCCGATCGTTGTAGTCCAGTTGCTACGGCATCAACGTTCTTCATGCCGGCTTGATGCTCTTCCTTGATGCGAGAGAGTAGAAAGACTTCGTAATCCATCGAAAGACCAAAGGTAACGACAGAGATCAAGATAACCATGGAAGTGTCGATGGTGTGGGTATTGGTGAAGGAACCAACCAACCATTTCAAGTGACCTTCGATGAAGATCCAAGTTAAAGCGCCCATCATTGCGGCAAGTGAAAGGACATTCAGTATTACCGCCTTAATTGGCAGGATAAGCGAACCAGTAAATGCAAATAGCAAAATTAAAACACCAAGTGCAATCCAACCAAGGGCCCAAGGTAAAGTTTTAGCGATGCCACCTTGTGTATCGGTGTAATCAGCTGCGACACCACCGACCAAAGTTCCGGCAGGAGCGCTCTCTTTACGGATTTGTTGAATCAATGCTTGTGCCTCATTCGTGCGTGGATTCATCGAGTGAACCGCGGAGAAACGAAGCGTGCTTCCAACAACTTGCTCTGGGTTTAGGTGAACGATTCCCTTAATAGTTGCGATCTTTGCTTTATAAGCCGCAATCTCTGAAGTTTTGCCACCAGCATTTGGAATTATGAATTCAATTGGGTTGCCTTCTTGTCCTGGAAAATCTTGAATCGACATCGCATTAGCAATAGCGATTGGCGATGAGGCCGGCATTACCCGAGCATCTGCCTGCGAGAAGACGATATTGCGGATCGGAGATGCAATAACCGCAAGAACGGTGATTGAAAGTATTACAACTGCTACCGGACGGCGCATCACAAATCGCGCAGTTTGTGCCCAACGTCCATCGGCCTTTGGAGTAACTGCACTCTTACGAATCGTGTATTTATCAATCTTGGTGCCGATTAACGCAAGGATTGCTGGAAATGGAATTAGCGCGGCAAAGATGGCCATTGCGACAACGCTAATACCGGCATAACCAAATGATTTTAAGAACATAAGTGGGAAGAAGGTCAAGGCAGTTAGCGTGATAATTACGGTGATTCCGCTATAGAAGACGGTCTTGCCCGCGGTCTTAACGGTGTTAACAATTGCATCTTCGACATTCTTACCGTGGTGTAATTCTTCGCGGAATCGATTAACAATCAGTAAGGCGTAATCGATTCCAAGCCCAAGTCCCATTCCGGTAATCAAATTGAGCGCAAAGATACTTACTCCTGTTGCGAGACTGATTAAGTAAATAATTGCAAGTGACCCAAGGATCGCGCTTACTCCAACAATCAGCGGCGTAGCACTTGAAATTAACCCGCCAAAGACAAAAAGCAGAAGAACAAAGGTAAGTGGGATCGAGATACCTTCAGCAAGCCCTAAATCTTTGGAAATTTTCTCACTGAGCGCTGAGTTAAAGGCGGCAATACCATTTACATAAACTTGTAGGTTCTGATAATTGCCGGTGTATTTACTCGCCAACAATTTTCCAAGTGGTTTGGCGTTGAGCGGATCCTTCTCCGATGAATATACAAATAAGTAGGCAGCTTTATTATCTTTTCCAGCCAAAGTTGGTGCGCCACCTGCGCTCCAATAAGAAAGAGTCTTTAAGACGCCCTTTTCACCTGCGATTGATTTTTCAAGCGATACGGCACTTGCGGCAACCGTTGGATCTTGAATTGAAGTTGTCGTCTTCACTTCAATAACGACTGCTGGATCCTTCATATGAAAGGTATTGGTTAAATACTTAGCAGCCTTTGCGGCATCACTTCCCGGGTTTGAATAACCGCCGCCCGAAAGTCTTGGAATTGCCAAACCAGCCATCATGCCAAAGAGAATCAACACAACAACAAAAATTGCGAGAACGCGCTTGCTTCGTCGAACGGTTAGGTGGCCGAGTTTTTCAAACATATTTCACTCCAATATCAACTTCAGCAGGTGGTTAAGTAAGCAATACACTTCTCTACATGAGCGATCCTAATATCTTGCCAAAGGTAACCCAGGATGAAATCGATCCGCGGGATGATGATTCGCGTCGCCGGGATGAAGAAATTCAAGGGGACAAGCCCCCACATCACGGCTAGTTAATTAGCAGTTAATTAGCAGTTAATTAGCAGCGGGCGGCGGAGTTGCTGGTTTTGCCGGCGCAGCAGGAGTTGCTGGCGAACTAGATGACGCCGATGAACGGGAATCAGTTTTATAGAAGCCCGAACCTTTAAATACGACACCTACATTTGAAAAAACCTTGCGAACTTCACCCTTGCATTCTGGGCATTCGGTGAGCGCGGCATCGCTAAACGATTGGAAAGCCTCAAATTCATGGCCGCAGGCAGTGCAGGCATATTCATAAGTAGGCATGGTCACTATTGTAAAGAGGTGAGAGAATTACTTCTAATTGAAGCGGGGAAAGGTAAGCAAATGCGCAAGGCGGCACTAGTTTCGACATTAACAGCAATCTTGCTCATCCTCGCTCCGGCAACATCTTTTGCAAACTCCATCACCATTAGCTCGCCAGTTGCTGGATCATCTTTGAATGTTGCGCCTAATGCCATCAGCATCACAACTGCGGTTGCCCTGATGGATCAGGGAAATCAAATTATTGTGAATGATCCAAACGGTGCGCAGGTTGATGATGGTTCCCTAACAATCAATGGCATGAGCGCAGTCGTTGGATTAAAGCCTTTAACCCTGACCGGTGTTTACACCGTTAATTACACGTTGCTTGGCACCAATGACACTCCGCTTACTGGTTCATATACATTTAATTTCAATGCGCCATCAGTGATTTCAACACCAAGTTCTGCGCCAACGTCAGGTGCGACAAGTGGCGCTAATCAAAATCTAAATAGTGGTTCAAATGCATTTGTTTACACCCTATTGGTTCTGGCGCTCTTTGTTCTAATCTTTTTGATTTGGTATGCCCGCCAAAGTTTTGGTGGCGAGAAGAAATTACCTCGCAACAAAACCAGCCGTAAGTAGGTCTGGGCTTCGTGCATCTTGCGGTAATCAACTCCCACTTTCACAACTACACATCTGGACTTCAGTTATATGTAGTAATTGTGAAGGATCTGCAGTTGCTAGCTTCGGTAGTTTTAATTGGCCTATTACTGGACATCGCCTTCTTTATCCGCGAGAGTAAATCTAAGTTAGGAAGTGAAGCTCTTCGCATTCGCAATTTAGTTTCAATTGCGGCGGCGGTCTGGTTTATGACCACTCTTGGAATGATCTTCTTAGAAGTGGCAAATATTCTCGATCAACCATTGGTAAATGCCTTTGATCCGGTTGTCATCAAATCTTTTATTACTCAGACTTCGCTTGGGAAAACTTATGCAATTACTTTGATTGCTTCGCTGGTAATTCTTGCAATCTTGCCAATTATGAAAAAGACAACCGGTGCGATCTTTGCTCTACTAATAACTTTAATTGGCTTGATTTCACCAATATTTGAGAGCCACTCGGCGGCGGCTGGTAATCATTCTCTTGCTATTGGTTCGCTGCTCTTTCACGTTGTATTTATCTCACTTTGGGTTGGTGGTGTACTTGGTTTGATGGTTATCAATCCAGCCGAACGCGAACTAGCAATCCCACGCTTTAGCTCACTGGCACTTTGGTCCGTGGTAGTTGTCGCGATAAGTGGCGCTGTAAATGCGGCGACTCGGTTAAATTTTGCAGCCGCTTGGGGAACTTTTTACGCCCTGCTAGTGATTTTAAAGGTGCTATTAACTGCAATACTTATTTTGATTGGTTCCAAGCACCGTTCTTATATAGCAAATAAATTAACTGGAACAAAAGCGGTCTTCCATTTACTGACCGGTGAATTCTTAATAATGGTTATGACTCTGGCAATTGGTGGCTGGCTTTCCACAACCCAACCGCCGGTACCAAAGGGGCCTGAGAAGGTAAGTGCGATTCTTTCTATTACTGGAATTGCTCCGCAAGGTAATCCAACTTTGAGCCGGTTATTTTGGGCATATATCCCGGACGGCGCATTCTTGGGAATTCTAATTCTGGCAACTGCTCTATATATAAAAGGAGTTCGGGTATTAGCAAAGCGCGGAGATAAGTGGCCGGTTGGAAGAACAGTGGCCTTTGCATTCGGTGTTGGGATGGCGGACTATGCAACAAGTGGCGGCATTGGAATTTATGCCCACTTTGCATTCTCGTATCACATGGTGGGCCACATGATTCTAGGAATGGTGGCGCCAATCGGTTTTGTCTTGAGTTCTCCGATTACTTTGGCGCTTCGCACCTTGCCTCAGGGGAGAAATTCGGAGGAACGCGGAATTCGTGGAAATTTAATCGCCCTTTTAAATTCTAAGTATGTGAAAGTTATTTCTAATCCGGTAATAGCGCTCTCTATCTTTGATGGTTCACTATTTGTTTTATATATGACGCCATTATTTGGCCACTTAATGCAGAGCCATGCCGGACATCTCTTTATGAATCTACATTTCCTACTAGCTGGCACGCTCTTTTTTCACGTAATTATTGGAACTGATCCAAACCCCTGGCAGGTGCCGCACCTTGTTCGAATAATTGTTTTATTTGCGGCTATGAGTATTCATGCCTTCTTCTCAATCGCGCTACTCTCAACCTCAACCTTGGTCGATGGTGGTTATTACTCCTCACTTCATATTTCATGGGTTGGCGATCTATTGGCCGATCAACATAAGGGTGCATCTTTTGGTTGGGCGATGGGCGAGATTCCAATCCTGATGGCTTTGGTTGCAACCTTTATCCAATGGACTCGTGCCGATAAAAAAGAGACGAATCGAATTGATCGCGCCGCTGATCGCGCCGCTGCGATGGGCGAGGATGATGAGTTGGCCAAGTACAACAAGATGTTGGCTTCATTACAAAGGCTAGACGAATCCGAAAAAAATTGAGTTAATTGAGACATGGAAGCCTTGTACGCAGATGAGTATGAATCACTTCGGGAGAGCGTTCGCGCACTAGCCGATAAAAAGATTGCCCCATTTGCCAAGGCCGTTGATGAAGAAGCGCGCTTTCCACAAGAAGCTTTTGATGCTTTGCAATTGGCAGATCTTGCCGCGGCGCATGTGCCAAGTGAATTTGGCGGGCAAGGCGCAGATGCACTTGCAACTGTAATTATCATCGAAGAAGTTGCTCGAGTTTGTGGTTCAGCATCTTTAATCCCAGCAGTAAATAAACTTGGATCGGTCCCAGTTTTACTTGCTGGCAATACCGATCAGAAAAAGAAATATTTAACCCAACTAGTTGCCGGTCATGGATTTTCATATTGTCTATCGGAATCAGAGGCAGGTTCAGATGCCGCCGCAATGAAAACAAAGGCTGTAAGAGATGGCAATGATTGGATAATCAGCGGAAGTAAGAAGTGGATTTCAAATGCGGGCTTCTCCGATTTCTACACCGTTCTTGTGCAAACCGATCCAGCTTTAGGTGCGAAAGGTATTACTGCATTTATTGTTGAGAAATCAGATGCCGGAGTTTCTTTTGGTGCGCACGAGAAGAAGATGGGTTTTCGTGGCTCCCCAACTCGTGAGGTTTATTTCGACAATGTGAAAATTTCTGATGATCGACGCCTTGGTGAAATCGGAACCGGCTTTGCTTTGGCGATGAAGACCTTGGATCACACCCGAATCACAATCGCCGCCCAGGCCCTAGGGATTGCACAAGGGGCATTTGAGGTTGCCGAGAAATATGCGCACGAGCGAAAGCAATTTGGCAAAGAGATTTTTGATTTTCAAGGAGTGCAATTTATGTTGGCCGATATGGCGATGAATATTGCTGCGGCTAGACAATTGACTTACGCAGCAGCGGTTAAGAGCGAGCGCGGCGAAGGTGGTTTAACCTTCTTCTCGGCCGCAGCAAAATGTTTTGCCAGCGATGTTGCGATGAAGGTAACTACCGATGCGGTTCAGGTCTTAGGTGGTTATGGATATGTAACCGACTATCCAGTCGAACGAATGATGCGCGATGCTAAGTTAACTCAGATTTATGAGGGTACCAACCAAGTGCAGCGAGTTGTCATGGCTCGTCACCTGGCTGACTTACATTAAATTTTTCGTTTAATTATTGAAATCTAATTATTAAATCTGGAGTTGCTATTGCGCTCAATTTTGCATCGTGGGTTTCGTAAGGAATTTCTACGTTACTTAGTTCTCCCGCATAAATTAAGCCAATTCGCCAAGCGCTTAGTTTTGGTAGCGCCCGGTCATAAGAGCCACCACCTTGACCCAATCTATTTCCAGATCGATCGGCGCATAAGGTTGGGACAATTACAACTTCAATTTCACTTGAATTTGCCGCAGTACCTTTTGGTTCGAAGATTTTTCCATTGCGAGCCAGCGATTCTTCGCGGCCATCCCAAATTACCCATTCCAAATCTTTATCTGGCAAAAGTCTTGGCAAGAAAAGCTTTTTACCAGCCTTAATTAATTGCTGATTTAAATCTTTGGTATTTGGTTCGCTGCCATAAGAGAGATAAGTGGCGATGCTTTTTGCACCGGTAATCTCTGCAGAATTTATAATGTGACGCCAAGAGTCTTGCCGATCTTTAAATTGGCGATCATCTCGGATGTCAGAGCGCAATTGCGCCTTACTTTGGGCCACGGAAATACTCTAGATTAAAGAGTAATCAAAGTAGGGTTTAGTCATGGATCAGGTAGTCAGCGTTGATGAGTTAATCGACCAACTTCTTGAAATTTCCCACCCACTTGCCCCACTTGATCTGCCATTACTAGATGCCCACGGTGCGACCTTGGCCGAGGATGTTTATGCCGGTGCCAGGTTGGTCTTACGCAAGGGATCCAAAATTCGATCAACCCAAATTGGTCTGGCAGCATCAATTGGTTTAAACCATCTCCCAACTCTGCCTCATCCGCGCGTTGTTGTTTTATCAGCTGGCGATGACCTAGTTGAACCCGGCCAACTACTCGGCGATAGTGAAGATGAGTACGAGACTAATTCCTGGATGCTAACCACAGCGGTCAAAGAGGCTGGGGCGACCGGTTTTCGAGTACATATGATTCCAGAAAATCATGAGCAACTCTTAGAAGTTATTGAAGATCAATTAGTGCGCGCAGATTTAATTGTCATTAGTGGTGAAAGCCATGATGAATCATTTGAATTAATCACCGATGTCTTGCGCCAAATTGGCGAAGTCAAAACGGTAGTACCTCGCATGAGCGATAGTGGCCGCCATGCCTTTGGTCTTATTGGGCCCGACAAGATTCCAGTTATAACTCTGCCTGGCGATCCAGTGGTTGCATACATCGCCGCCGAACTTTTTGTCCGCCCCATGATTAGAACCATGTTGGGCTCAACAAATATTTATCGAAGTGTGGTTAAGGCAAAACTTACAAATGACCTGGTCTCGAAAGCAGGCGAGCGAGCTTTTGTTCGGGCGAAGTTGGCCAATGAGAATGGCGCAATTGTCACCGTACTGCCAGATCAAAATGATCTGACCACCTTGTCAGATTCCTCCGGGTTAATTTTGGTTCCAGAAGATGTCGTTGAATATAAAGCCGGGGAATTGGTAAAAGTTTTAATCATGGAACGAAACGGCTAAATATGGCGCAGTGGCCGGTAGATCTGCGCGATGGCGAATTGCACTTTCGCCCACTTCGCTATCGAGATAAAAAAGTTTGGGACAAGGTTCGAGAGATAAATCGCGAGTGGCTAAATCCGTGGGAAGCGACGCGGCCGCGGATCGACTCTGATCTGCCAAACCCCTCATATTTCGCAATGGTCCGCCAATATCGAAGAGATGGTCGCAGGCTTCGTTCGATCTCACTTGCAATCTGGCTTCGGGAAGATGGGCGTGAGAAATTTATTGGCCAGATCACATTAGGTGGGATCGTCTTTGGGGCAATGCGCGGGGCTCATATCGGTTATTGGATTGATCAGCGCTTTGCCAACCGGGGATACACAACAAGGGCAGTGAAGGCGCTTACGAATTTCGGATTTAACTCACTAGAACTTCACCGAATTGAAATCGGTCTTCGCCCAGAAAATGGTCCATCGAAGCGAGTGGCAGAAAAAGCTGGCTTTAGCCTTGAAGGTTCCCGACTTAGGTACTTACACATCGATGGAACTTGGCGAGATCACATTATTTTTGTGAAAGAAAATCCCGAGATTCAGTAGCGAAATCCCAAGGATTCCCGCCTAGAACTATTACCGTTGTTCTCCATGGCCTCCGGTTTTATCTACCTAATCATCCTTGCGATGTGGGTGGCCTATTTCTTGCCTCGTTGGATCACTAGTCACGAAGAGGCCTCTGGAAAATCGGCCGAGCGTTACAAGAGTGCAATGCGGGTTGTTGGCGAAAATGGCGTTCAAGTTTCTGCGCCCATCGATACATTTAATAATTCGGAAAAGAAAATCAACAAGCAACAACAAATCGCACAGCGCCGGATGGTCTACAGCGCGCTCGCAATTTTCTTTTTGATAACACTTCTTGGTGTAGCTATTAATTTTATTTCACTTACCATCTTGTCAATTCCAGTATCCGCAATAGCAATCTATACGGTTCATGTAAGGCGCCAAGTCGTAGCAGCACAGATGCGTGCTCGTCGCCTCAAAGCTCTGCAACAAATCACTACTGCAAAAGTTATTACTGAGCCAATTGAAAAAATTACTTTATCTGCGCGACTTGACTTTCAAGAAGCAAATACCGAACATTGGATTCCACTCTCCGAACGAAGTGAGAGCACCGGTGTAGTCGTTATTCCAAAGGATGCAAATACTTGGCAACCAACATCTGTGCCAAAGCCAACCTATGCATCTGCACCTAAAGCAGTAACCCCAAAGCGGGTTATTGATCTAACCGTGCCAGGTGCCTGGAGCGCCGAACAAGAACTTAAAGCAGCGCTGCCAGAGACAACCGAAGATTTCTTCGATCAAGTACTTGCCGAAGAAGCCGCGCAAGAGCGTTGGGGCGCAGTTAACGAGTAATTAGATCCAAGAAGTTAGCCACATATGGTCTAACCAAGAGTTGTAACTAATAGAAGTCCCAAGATAAACCGGCAAGAAGTAGAGAAAATTCGCCGCTAAAACTCCAGCGAAAATGGTCAATACCAGCTTTCGCCGTTTCTCACTTATTTCATCCGGCGCTGTTACTAAATATTTATTGCAGATATAGGCCAAAGCCAGCATTAAAAATGGTTCGAAGGAGATTGCGTAGAAACTAAACATGGTTCGCTTTTGAAAGAAGAACCAAGGCAGATAACCGGCGCCAATCGCAGTGAGAATAATTCCAATTCGCCATTCGCGCCTTGATATGAAAAAGCCGATCGCAACCATTAGCGCGAGTGTGGCGCTCCACCAAAGCAGTGGCGTTCCAAGTGCTAAAACTTCTTGGGCGCAACTACTTGCCCCGCAAGTCTTATCTGCTGAATAAGCGAAAGATGTTGGCCGTGCCATCAACAACCAGCCCCATGGATTTGCTTGGTATGGATGGCTTTCGGTCAAATGGGCATGAAAATATAAAATTTGTGAGTGGTAGTACCAGAAGTTACTAATTAAATTATGCCCTCTAGTGCGATCCCACCCACTCTTGGAAATAAACCAACCGATCCAAGAGAATATATAAATTGCAATAGGCACTAGAGCAAACTGTAAGAATCGAAGTGGTAGTCGAAGGCGCAAAACTTTTCTAAGTGAGCGTTCACTTCCCAGATAGCGCTGATAGGAATAATCTGAAACTAGGGCAATGATTGCAAATGCGACGGCGAAATAAAGTCCGCTCCATTTAGTTGAAATAGCTAGCCCTAAGAAAATACCAAGCCACCAATATCGCTTTGAAATTAGCGCTAAGAAAGCCAACTGAATAAAAAAGGTTAGAAAAATATCTAGAAGTGCCGTACGAGAATGTACGAGATGCAATCCATCGATACAGATGAAGAAGGTCGCCAGATTAATGATGAATTGGCTTTCAAATAATTTCTTTGCGGTGAAATACATAATTGTTATCGAGAGCGTTCCAATAATTGCGGCGCTAAATCGCCAGCCAAATTCGTTATAGCCAAAGGCCTTTATGCCTAAGGCAATTAGCCACTTTCCAACCGGTGGGTGCACCACAAATTCTGCCGAGTGAGTTGTGGCATCAATCTCTACTCCGTGATGGAGAAGTGAATTGGCATTCTTTGCGTAATAAACCTCATCAAAGATCCAGCCCTTGATTGCACCTAGATGCCATAACCGAAAGAACAAGCCAAAGAGTGAGAAGGCAATCGCATAGAGCCAATCGCTACTCAATCGGCGGGCAAAGTTCATAGTCAGAGCCTAAACCTGCGAGAATTGCCCAATGCTCATCCTTGCTGCGATTCCACTTGGAAATCCTGGGGATGCCTCTGCAAATTTGAAGCGCGCGATCGAAGAATCCAAATTTATTGCCGCAGAAGATTCCAGAAGGTTTGGCCGGCTCTGTAGCGATCTTGGAATAACTTATTCCGCAAAGGTGCTCTCATTTTTTGAGGGAAATGAAATTGAACGGCTCCCGGAGTTAATTGAAATTCTAAAATCTGGAAACGACCTCCTTGTCGTTACCGATGCTGGTTTACCAGGAATTAGTGATCCGGGTTATCGCTTAGCCCGAGCTGCTGTCGAAGAAAATATAAAGATTAAGGTTTTGCCCGGCCCAAGTGCGGTAACAACTGCGCTCTTATTATCAGGATTGCCATCTGATCGATTTTGCTTTGAAGGTTTTCCACCACGTACAAGTGGCGCTCGGTTAGCTACTTTTACAAAGTTGGCGCAAGAAGAGCGAACCATGATCTTCTTTGAAGCTCCGCACCGCCTCTTGGAATCACTTCAAGATTTGCAAACCGCAATTGGCAGCGATCGAAGCGCTGCGATCTGTCGCGAGATGACTAAGACTTATGAGGAAGTTATCCGGGGTAATTTGGCGGAGTTAATTGAGTGGGCCAAGAGCAATGAAATTCTTGGCGAGATTACTTTGGTGGTTGCTGGATTTGATCCCCAATCTCGCAACTTTGATACCGCCGCCTTGATTGAGGAAGTTTTAGAGCAAGAGGCCGCCGGCATTTCACGTAAGGATGCCATCGCCGAAGTTGCCCGCAAGACCGGGGTTGCAAAGCGGGAAGTTTTCGATGCAATGGTCACTCACAAATCAACAGATAGACTGCAACCATGAGCGGCGATAAGACCTTTTATTTAACGACGCCGATTTACTACGTTAATGATGCGCCACATATCGGTCATGCTTACACAACCGTAGCGGGCGATGTCTTAACTCGCTGGCACCGCCAAAAAGGTGAGAACGTTTGGTTTTTGACCGGAACCGATGAACATGGCGAGAAGGTTATGAACACCGCCAAGGCAAATAATGTATCGCCGCAAGAGTGGTGTGATCGCTTAGTTGAAAGCGCTTGGAAGCCAAACTGGAGCGCGCTAAATATTGCCAATGATGATTTCATTCGCACCACCGAGCCACGACATGAGTCACGTGTTCAACGCTTTATGCAATTGCTAAAAGATAAAGGTTTTATTTACGCCGGAAAGTTTGAAGGTCCATATTGCATCGGATGTGAAGAATTTAAACTTCCGGGCGACTTGGATGAGGGAAAATGTAAAGTTCATGGCAAGCCAGTTGAGATGCTCGCTGAAGATAACTGGTTCTTTAAGTTATCAGCCTTCGTTCAACCATTATTAGATCATTATGCAAAACATCCAGAAGCTTGCGAACCAGCTAGTGCTAGAAATGAAGTAATTGCATTCTTAGAAAGTGGCGTTAGGGACCTTTCAATTTCCCGATCGACCTTTGACTGGGGAATTCCAGTTCCGTGGGATACCGATCAAGTAATTTATGTCTGGTTTGATGCGCTTCTAAATTATGCGACCGCGGTTGGCTTGGGCGATGAGGCCGATAGCGAAGGTGGCAAGAAGTTTGCAAAAACCTGGCCGGCTGATGTTCATCTAGTTGGAAAAGATATTTTGCGCTTCCATGCAGTCATTTGGCCGGCGATGTTGATGGCGGCGGACTTACCAGTTCCGGGAAAAGTTTTTGCCCATGGTTGGTTGCTAGTTGGCGGCGAGAAGATGAGTAAATCAAAATTAACCGGAATTGCCCCGCGCGATATCACCGATCACTTCGGCGTCGATGCCTTCCGTTATTACTTCCTACGCGCTATTCCTTTCGGTAGCGATGGTTCCTTCTCTTGGGAAGATATGTCAGCGCGTTATACCTCCGAGCTTGCAAATGACTTTGGCAATCTAGCCTCACGTTTAATTGCAATGATTGAGAAGTATTGCGATGGCGCAATTCCAGCCGTGGCGAATAACACCGAACTCGCCATGGAGTTAGCAAAGACAGTCGATACCGCCGATGCCGCAATCTGCGCTTTAGATTTTCAAGGCGGCATCAATTCAATTATGGAATATTGCAAGCGAGTTAATGGCTATGTAACAACCATGGAACCGTGGGCAATTGCTAAAGATGAGTCTCGAACTAAGGAATTAAATGAAGTTTTATATAACACCGCCGATGCCATTCGCGCCTTGGCTATTTTGTTGCACCCAGTTATGCCAACAACTACCCAAACACTTTGGGCCGCACTCGGCGCCAGTGAAACCCTTGGCGATATTTCAAAGCAAAAAATTAGTGAGGTAGCCAAGTGGGGCGTGCTACCTTCAGGAAGTAAAGTTACAAAAGGTGCGGTCTTATTCCCACGTCTAGAAGAGAAGATCGAGGGTTAAGAATTAATGGCTGATCGCCACAATCGCGAAATTGATCGTCAACCGGCGCCACTTCCAGAACCGCTAAATGTTAAATGCGTTGATGCTCATGCCCACATGGAGATCGTCACCAATACAGCGGCGGATTCACCGGAAGTTGGCGAAGTTGTTGCTGAAGCAAGAAGCGTTGGAATTGATCGAATCATGCAGGTTGGGTATTCCGCTGAACAATCGCAGTGGTGCGTAAAGGCTGCGGAAACTTGGCCAAATGTATTGGCGGCGGTGGCACTTCATCCAAATGAAGCACCGGTCGTTGATGATTTGGAGAAGGATTTAGCAATAATTGAAGAACTTGCAAAACATCCACGGGTACGCGCTATTGGAGAGACTGGTTTAGATTTCTTTCGCACCCCACCGGAATTACAAGAGAAACAAAAGTATTCATTCCGCCGTCACATTGCATTGGCCAAGTCGGTCGATAAAGCACTTGTAATTCATGATCGTGACGCCCACCGCGCGGTACTAGATCTTTTACTAGAAGAAGGCGCACCAAAGACCACAATTTTTCATTGCTACTCTGGCGATGAAGTAATGGCCCAAGAATGTATTGAAGCTGGTTATGTACTTTCATTTGCCGGCACCTTAACTTTTAAGAATGCTCCGGCCCTTCGCGAAGCGGTAAAGCTAGTTCCGCCAGAACTCTTATTGGTTGAAACCGATTCACCTTTCTTAGCACCAGCCCCACATCGAGGCGCCCTTAACAAACCTTCACAGATTCCAAATATTCTTCGATTTATGGCCGAGGTTCGCGGCGATGATCTAGATAGTTTGTGTGCGCAGATTTCGCAAAATGCTGAACGCGTATTTGGGTCTTTTGCTTAAGTGATATCTAGATGAGTGGCTTACTAGGTGCAGCTGAAATCCGCGAAATTGCAGAACGTTTGGATGTTCGGCCTACAAAAAAACTTGGCCAAAATTTTGTAGTTGATGCAAATACCTGCCGGCGAATCGTAAAGGCGGCGGATCTAACCGATCAAGATGTTGCACTTGAAATTGGGCCGGGCCTTGGATCCTTAACCCTAGCTATGTTGGAAGTGGCAAAGAGTGTTGTTGCAATTGAGATTGATAATCGCTTGGCCGGTGAACTTTCAAATACGGCCGTTCGTCATGGCTTTGATGCTAATAAATTGACAGTGATCACCCAAGATGCGATGAATATTGAAACTCTTCCAATCGATCCCACGGTGTTAATTGCAAATCTGCCCTATAACGTTTCAGTCCCAGTGCTTCTTCGCTTCTTAGAAAAATTTCCAACCTTAACTGGCGGCGTAGTTATGGTGCAGTCAGAAGTTGCCGATCGCTTAATCGCTAAACCAGGTAGCAAGGTTTATGGCAGCCCGTCGGTTAAGGCTAATTGGTGGGCTGATTTAACTTCGGCTGGCAGCGTTGGTCGCTCAATTTTCTGGCCGGTACCAAATGTTGATTCATCTTTGGTGAAATTTATTCGCCACAAAGCCGTTGGGGATGAGCCACTTCGCAAAAAGACCTTTGCGATCATCGATGCCGCCTTTGCACAACGGCGAAAGATGCTGCGCGCCGCCCTCTCCGATCTCTGCGGTGGTAGCGCCGCTGCTAGTGAATTAATTACCGCAGCCGGAATTGACCCAACGGTTCGGGGAGAAGCATTGGAATTGACTGACTTTATAAAAATAGCCATTACGCTTTCTAAATGAGCATCAAAGGCGTAGTTGTTCGGGTTCCTGCAAAGGTAAATCTGCAATTAGCCGTTGGCCCACTTGAATCAGATGGCTTTCATGAAGTCACCACGATCTTTCAGGCGATCTCACTTTTTGATGATGTAACCGTAAAGTTTGGCGAAGCAAATACCGGAATTTCATTAACAGTTTCTGGCTCAACATCTTCTGGTGTCCCAGTTGATGAAAGCAATCTGGCATATAAAGCCGCCAAGTTAATGGTTCTGCGATATGGGATCTCTGAAGATATTGCAATTCATTTGAAGAAAGAGATTCCAGTTGCCGGTGGGATGGCTGGTGGCAGTGCGGATGCTGCGGGAGTTTTAGTTGGAATTGATTCGCTCTTTGAACTTGGCCTATCGCGAGATGATTTAGAAAAATTGGCTGCCGAGTTAGGCAGTGATGTGCCATTTTCAATTTCTGGTGGCGTTGCTATTGGCACCGGGCACGGGGATCAAATAACTCCAGCACTCGCTCGCGGAAGTTATCACTGGGTATTAGCACTGGCCGGGCAAGGACTATCTACTCCTGCGGTTTATCAAGAGTGTGATCGATTGCGCGAAGGTTTAATGATCTCCAAACCACAAGTGGGCGATGAGATGATGCAAGCACTTCGTGCTGGCGATCCAGTTGCACTCGGCAAAGCGCTATCAAATGATTTACAAGCGGCGGCCTGTTCGCTTCGCCCCGCACTTCGCTTAGTTTTAGATGTTGGTCGAGATTACGGCGCACTAGGTGGAATTGTTTCTGGTTCTGGCCCAACCGTTGCCTTCATTGTTGCCGATGAAGAGAAGTCACTGGATCTAACTGTGGCTCTCAGCGCCAGTGGTGTTGTTGCCGGGGTCGTTCGCGCCAATGGACCAGTCCCAGGGGCTCGGGTAATCGAGACTCGTTGATTTCTCGGGCCATAAAGCCCGAAAAATTACGAACGTTTTGGCAGTATCTGTAGTTATATAGGAGAATTCAGGTTCCGCCATTGTGTAGTGGCTAGCACATGGGCCTTTGAAGCCCAGGGTCCAGGATCGATACCTGGTGGCGGAGCCACCATCTCCAGCAAGACCACCGAACCGGAGGTTAAAGTGAGTACCGAGCTAGATGTAGCGATAGTGCTAGCAGCTGGCGAAGGAACGCGGATGAAATCGCAAACTCCTAAGGTGCTTCATCCAATTGCTGGAAAAACAATCATTGAACACGTTTTAGATCAAGTCTTAGTTTTAAATCCCAAGCAATTGCAAGTGGTGGTTGGTCATGCCCGCGAGCTTGTAGAACCGGAAGTAAAAAAGATCGCGCCAAAGTCGACGACGGTCTTTCAATCAGAGCGCAATGGAACTGGCCATGCAGTGCAGTTGGCGCTCGCTGATTTAACTGCAACCGGGACGGTTCTTATTTTGGCGGGAGATACACCTCTCCTTCGCCACGAGACTTTGGCGGAATTTATTTCAGCCCACGCAAAGTCAAAGAATTTAGTCTCCGTACTAACCGCCGAGCTCCCAGATCCAACTGGTTATGGTCGAATCGTTCGTGATGAGAGCGGTGCCATCGTTGCGATCGTTGAAGAGCGCGATGCCAGTGATGAGATAAAAAATATTGATGAGATAAACACCGGGGTTTACTTATTCGATATCGCCGCCTTGCGCGATAGCGTGGCAAAACTTAAGACCGATAACGCCCAAGGCGAACTGTATTTAACCGATGTGATCTCCGATATCCGATCAGGTGGCGGGGCAGCAGCGGCAATCCTTTCTTATGATTACACCGAAACCCTAGGCATAAATGATCGCTCGCAATTAGCCGAGTGCATTGCAATTATGCGCGATCGAATCAATGATCTACATATGAAGGCCGGGGTAACAATTGTTGACCCGACAACAACTTGGATTGATAGTGCAGTCAAGATCGAGAAGGATGTAACGATTTATCCAAACACTGTCATTTGGGGCGATTGTGAAATTGGAACGAATTCCGTAATTGGACCCTTTGCCTATCTGCGGCCAGGCACAAAATTAGCGGCAAACACCAAGGTCGGTGCCTTTGTAGAAGTTAAGAATTCAACTATTGGCGAGGGCTCCAAGGTGCCACACCTTTCATACGTTGGCGATGCGACGATTGGCAGCGGCAGTAATATTGGCGCGGCCACAATCTTTGTTAATTACGATGGCGTAGAAAAACACCGAACCGAAATTGGCGATGAGGTTCGAATTGGAAGCGACACTATGTTGGTTGCACCAGTCCGAGTTGGGGATGGCGCATACACTGCTGCTGGCTCGGTAATTACCGAGGATGTTCCGGCAGGATCTATCGGTGTTGCCAGAGCTAAACAACGCAATATTCTTGGTTGGGTATTACGCAAGCGATCAGGAAGTAAATCTGCAATTGCTGCGGCAAAAGCTGGCGCAACAACGGAAAGCGAATAGGGAGCTAATTAAATGAGCGAACTGCGACTGACATCAGAGAAACGGTTGCGCTTATTTACTGGTCGTGGTTATCCAGAATTAGCAGAAGGTGTTGCTGAAGAACTCGGCATCCCAATTACCCCAACATCGGCCTATGACTTTGCCAATGGTGAAATTTTTGTACGATTTGAAGAGAGCGTTCGCGGTAGCGATGCCTTTGTAATTCAATCTCATGCAGCTCCAGTAAATAAGCAGATCATGGAGCAATTAATTATGGTTGATGCCCTTAAGCGCGCATCAGCAAAGCGAATTACCGTGGTGGCACCTTTCTACGGATATGCCCGTCAAGATAAGAAGCACCGTGGTCGCGAACCAATCTCAGCTCGGTTGATGGCAGATTTATTTAAGACCGCCGGCGCCGATCGTTTGATGGTTGTGGATTTACACACATCACAGATACAAGGTTTCTTTGATGGCCCGGTTGATCATCTATTTGCACTGCCACTTCTTACAAATTATGTCGGCAGCAAAGTAGATCGCTCCAAGCTAACAATCGTCTCACCGGACTCAGGTCGAGTTCGAGTCGCCGAACGTTGGTCAGATTTATTGGGTGGTTGTCCGATCGCATTTATTCACAAAATGCGCGACCCACGAATCCCGAACGAATCAGTAACCGGAAAAGTGGTTGGTGATGTTAAGGGACAGACCTGCGTAGTAATCGATGACATGATCGATACAGCTGGAACCATTACCAAGGCTGTTGATGCGTTGTATGCCGAAGGCGCGACTGATGTAATTATTGCGGCGACGCACGCGGTGTTTTCTGGACCAGCGATCGAACGCTTGAAGGCTTCGCGCGTAAGTGAAGTGGTTGTGACAAATACACTTCCGATCCCAGAAGATGCACAATTTGAAAACTTGACCGTACTTTCGATCGCACCATTATTAGCACGAGCTATTCGGGAAGTTTTTGAGGATGGCTCTGTAACCAGCCTCTTTGATGGCCATAGCTAAAATTTAAAAATGAAAAATCTTCATCCTACGAAGCAACTTCTTCTGATGACGGTTGTCGAATTACTAGAGAAGCATTACCCAGAAGAGATCAATAGCGAACAAGTCCTTGAACTCTCGAATGTTTCAAAGGGCTCGCTTTATCATCACTATGAAGATTTCCCAGAGCTCATAGAAGAGGCAGTGGTTTTTCGCTTTGGAAAGTTTGTCGATCAATCGGTCTCGATGTTAACCACGGCAATTAGTTCTTCAAGGTCGCGTGAACAATTACTTTCGCAGGTAAAAGATGTTACAAAATTAACTCAGTCCGCAGCACTGCAAAAAAATCGCTATCAAAGAATCGGCGCCATTGATAAGGCGGTTAGAAATGAGCGAATGGCGAAGAAACTTGGGGAAGAACAAGAGCGATTGACGCAAGCGCTGGCGGATCTATTCCGCGAGAGCGTTGAGAGAGGTTTTGGTGATCCAAATCTTGATCCGCGTTCAGTTTCAATTTTGGTTCAGGCCTACACACTTGGCAAAGTCGTTGATGACTTCACCCCCAATCATGTAGATCCAGATAAGTGGACTGATTTGATCGACCTACTTCTTGAGAAGGTATTTTTTACGCGGGGTTAATCCGAAATTTGCTACTGGCCCGGAGATTGGGTTAATCTTGCGGCTCGTTCCGGCGAGGGATTTCAAATCCGTAATCGACGGTGGTTCTTTCTCCTCGGACGTGCAACCTAAAACGTCTTTTTATGAAGGAGAAGCGAAATGGCTGAAATTACAATCACAGGTACCCGTCGTACTGAATTCGGTAAGGGTGCATCACGCCGCGATCGCCGCTCTGGTCTAGTCCCAGCAGTAATTTATGGCCACGGTGAAGCGCCACAACACGTCGCACTTCCACTTCGCGAACTTGGGGCGGCACTTAAGTCATCAAACGTTCTACTTGATGTCGTAGTTGATGGCAAAACAGAGTTAACACTTCCAAAGTCGGTCTCTCGTAATCCACTGACTGGCGTTCTTGCACATATCGACCTAGTTATTGTCCGTCGTGGTGAGAGAGTTAAAGTTGAAGTTCCAGTACACACAGTTGGTAAGCACGATGTTGATGGAATTCTTGAGCACGTTCACAACACCATCGAAGTAGAAGCAGAAGCTACTTCGATCCCAGCATTCCTAGAAGTTAACGTTGACGGTTTAATGGCCGGACAATCACGTACCGCTGGCGATGTAACTCTTCCAGCAGGCGTAACTCTGGTTTCAGATGCAAGCGTTGTTGTTGTTCACTTGTCAGAGAAGTCGACCGCTGTTGAAGAGACACCTGCAGCACCTGCTGAAGGAGCTGCGGCACCTGCAGCTGATGCAGCGGATGCAGCAAAAGAAGATAACAAGTAATAACTACCTTAATTTCTAGATAGATTCATTCGATGAGTGATGAGCGTTGGTTAGTCCTTGGATTAGGTAATCCGGGCGATCAATACTCATCTACTCGTCACAATATCGGCCAGATGGTTATAAATTATCTGGCAATTAATTCAAAATTCTCGGCGCATAAATCAAAGACAAATATCGCTGACATTCGGGTAGCCGGTAATCCAGTTACCTTGGCAAAATCTCAGGGCTATATGAATGAGAGTGGCGCACCTACCAAGGCTCTTGCCGATTTCTACAAGGTTAAAGCTGATCACTTAATTGTCATTCACGATGAATTAGATATTGCCTTTAATACGATTCGTATTAAACAAGGTGGCGGCGATAATGGCCACAACGGTTTGAAATCCCTATCCATGCACTTTGCGACACCTGATTATTTTCGAGTGCGAATGGGTATAGGCCGCCCAGCTGGCCCACAAGATCCAGCTGACTATGTTTTAAAGCCATTCTCCTCAATCGAGAAGAAAGAACTTGAAGATTTCATTGCTCGCGGCGCACTTGCCGTCGAACGCATAATTGAAAAAGGTTTGGAAAGCGCCCAAAAAGATTTCAATAGTTAGTACTATTGCTTTTATGAAGAAATCCCTTGCGGTATTTTTACTTATAACTTCCTTAACCTTTCTCACCAGTTGTGGAAGTAAGAGTCTGAGTTCTGCCTCTTCAGGCCAAGCAAACGCCGCACCTGGTGGTGGCTCATTCTTAAGTCAACCAATTCCAGATGATGTAAAGGGCGCGATGCTCTTTGACGCGACCGGTAAATCCTTCTCCCTTAATTCTTTAAAGGGTCAGACAATTGTCATCGCAGATTTCTTGACCTCTTGCCAAGAAATCTGCCCAATGACTTCTGCAACAATGCGACAAATCGGTGATGCGGTTGCCGCCTCTGGCTTAAAAGAGAAGGTAAAAGTCTTAGAGGTTTCAGTCGACGCCGGCCGCGATAACGCCGCCAGACTTTCGGCCTACCAATCGCTCTTTAACGATCCCAATTGGATTTTGGCTTCTGGCAATGAAGTTAACTTGAAGAAGTTCTGGGATTTCTTTGGCGCCGAGGCGATTAAGAAACCATTTACCGCTGCAGAGATGAAGGGCATGCCACTTGATTGGCAGACTGGAAGGCCAAATACCTACGATGTAAGCCATACCGATGAGGTTGTCATTGTTGATGCAAAAGGTAATTGGGCTTGGCTTGATCTTGGAAATCCAAATCAAGGTACGAGCGTAGTTCCAGAGAAATTGAAAAAATATTTAAGTGAAGAAGGCCTAAAAAACCTAGCCAAGCCACAAGAACCAAGTTGGGATGCCAAAGCGGTCCTATCTGCGTTGAGTAAATTAACCGGGAGCAAAATCAGTGCGTAAATTAAACCGAATCGGCTTAATTGCACTAGCCATAACAGCAATACTCTTAGGAAATACCCAAGCCGCCTTTGCTCATACAGTTCTAATTTCATCAAGCCCGGCAAAGAACGCAAAGATCTCCGCACTTCCATCAAAAATTACTCTTACATTTGCCGAAGCACTGCTTACGATCAAAGGTAAGAATATTAATAGCGTGGCAGTGAGTGATTCAGTAAATCACAATTTAGTAACTGCCTCAGCCCAAGTTAATGGCGCAGTGGTGAGCGCTGCGCTGATTCCAGCAAGTAAATTAAATGGAAAATTTCTTGTTAGCTATCGAGTTGTGGCAGATGATGGCCACGTTGTAACTGGGAGTTTTACTTTTACGGTAATTGGTAAAAAATAAATTAAATCAGCCGGTATTGCGTAAACCGGCAGCAACACCATTGATAGTTAACAAGAGTGCTCTGGTGATCAATGGATCGATATCAGGATTTTCCCGTACTTTATGAAGCAAGGTAATTTGCAATAAGTGAAGGGGCGATAGGTAGGCATCGCGTACTTGAAGGGTTCTAGCCAAAATTGGTTGGTCACTTAGTAGATCACTCTTTGCAGTAAGCAAGAGGATCTCCTTTTTAGTTAATTCAAATTCCGCTTCGATGGTCTCAAGAAAATGCTGCAGATTAGGGTCAACCAAAGTGGTTACATACTTTCGCGCCATAGCTAAATCAGTTTTGGCCATGGTCATTTCAACATTTGAAATAAAGGTACGAAAGAAATGCCAATCCTTTAGCATTTGCTTTAGCACATCACTCTTGCCAGATTCTCGGGCAGCTTTCAAACCAGAACCAACGCCGAACCAACCTGGAACGATTTGGCGAGATTGGGTCCAGCCAAAGACCCATGGAATTGCGCGAAGTGAGGCCAAACCGCCACTGGCATCTGGACGCCGCGATGGGCGCGAACCAAGAAATAGATTTCCAAGTTGTTCAACTGGAGTTGAGGCATAGAAATAGGCAGGTAGATCAGGGTGATCGATTAAACCGCGATAACTCTTAAATGCACTCTCGCTTACTAAATCCATGCACGTGCTCCACTTACTTAACTCTTCTGGAGTTTGACGTGGTGCTCGATTTAATACTGTCGCTTCAAGTGCGGCGGCTAAAGATAACTCAACATTTTCTCTGGCAAGGGAAGGTAGCGCGTACTTATCGCTAATTACTTCACCTTGTTCGGTCATCTTTATTTGACCATCAATCGAACCCCAAGGAAGTGCGATCAACGCATCGTAGGTAGGCCCGCCACCGCGACCAACCGAGCCGCCGCGACCGTGGAATAGGCGAAGAGTTACGCCATGTTTTAAAGCCACATCGCGCAATTTTCTTTGAGCCTTGTGGATCTCCCATTGCGATGTTGCAATTCCAGCATCCTTATTTGAATCGGAATATCCAAGCATTACCTCTTGAACATCAGCGCGGGCAGTAACTAGCTTTCGATAATCGGGATCTGAAAGCAGGTTATCTAGAATTGTGTCTGCTGCTTGAAGTTCAGCAACTGTTTCAAGGAGTGGGGCATAACCAATTTGAGTTGTTAAACCGGCTAGCTTTCCAAGTTTCACCGCGGCAAGGACATCTTTATGGGATTTGGTCATGGAGATGATGTAGGTCTCGATAACCTCTGGTCCAAATTTTTCAATTAATTCCTTGATTGCCACAAGGGTATTTAAAGTCTTAGCCGCAAGAGCATCTATCTTTTCAATACCAACTGATTCTATTTGTTCCAGGGCGTGGTGGTGCGCATCAGAGTGTTCGCGAATATCCATCGTGGCATGAGTTAGGCCAAAACTTGAGACGGTACGAATGATTCGTTCGAGTAATCCAGTTGCAATTAATTCGCCACGATGCTCAAGAAGGGAATCGCGCATTAAATTCAAATCGCCCAATAGTTCGGTAGTTGATTCATAATCGCGACCTAGAACATGGCCCTCATTATTTGCATGGCGCTTTTGGGTAAGAATAAGACGATGGCGAATCGCGGTTGCCTTTAAGCGATAAGGCTCTTCCTTATTTTGCCGGCGGAATCTTGCTTCAATTTCTGGCAAGAGTTCTAAATCTTTAGCTACGGAGGCTTCTAGTTCGCTTGAAGCTCCGGCGATTCGCGAGGAGACCGAGAGTGCTTGGCGAAGTTCATCTAACATCCCAGAGAGTGTGCGAATGAAGTGGCCTACTTGAAGGGTGATCGCCGCCTTTGTAACTTCTGGAGTGATATTTGGATTTCCATCGCGATCCCCACCGATCCAGGTACCAAAGCTAAGTGGTCTGGATGTTGGGGAGACGGTTACATTCAAACGTTGAAGTTCGCGAGCAAAATCATCCAATACTTCCGGAACTGTAAGTTTGAAGAGATCATCTAAATAAAAGAGTGCATTTGTGGCCTCATCAAGTGGTTCTGGTTGGCCGAGGCGAAGTTCATCGGTCTGCCAAAGTAGATCCACCATCTCAGATAAGCGACGATCGCGCGTTACCGAAGGCGACTGATCTAGTAAGCCAGCGATGGAATTTAATTTACTTAGTACCGATCTACGCGCAGCTTCGGTTGGGTGCGCGGTAAAGACCGGGCGCACTGAGAAGTTATTAATCCATTCTTGAATATCCTCATTTGTGAAATCTTGACCAGATTTTTGTGCCGCAATTATGCGATCTACTGCGCGAGATAACCAAGAACCTCCGGCGACACGTTCTGCTGCAAGCACTCTGGAACGGTGAACTTGTTCTGCAATATTTGCTAAGTTGAAATAGTTGCTAAAGGCCCGTACTAATTGCACGCTTTGTTCGACTGACAAATTTTCTAAGATCTCTTCACCGCCGCCTTCGCGGACGGCCTTTCGTACTTCTTCAACTAAATCTAGAAGTTCATTTCCTTGTTGGCGGACTAATGATTGGCCGAGTAATTCACCAAGGCGCCGGACATCACTTCGCAATACCGCATCATCTTCGGGTAGGAAGTTAGTCGTGCTCACTGGCTAATCATTACAGGTTTTAAGTAGGCCTAATTCCACATTACTATTGGGTTAACACCCCCATCCATATCGGATGCGGGGATTTTGGCGTTTTCTAAAAGGGAGTGGGGCTCGATCCATGAAACTGTTACGTGGATTTAACACACTCACATTGCCAGTCGAATTTCAAAGCCTGATCGCAATCAATTCCATTCGCAGCTTGCTCTTATCTCTCGCTGCCAAAGATTCGCCACTCTTAGTCATTGCACCTTCAACCAGAGTCGCTGAAGAAATCAGCGCTGAGATTGAGAGTTATTTAGGAATTAGCGTCGCAAATTTTCCGGCTTGGGAGACCTTGCCCCACGAAAGATTAAGTCCAAAGAGCGACACCGTTACCGCCAGAATCAAAATATTGCACCAACTAAATTCTAAGAAGCCACCACAAGTAGTTGTTACTTCTATTCGAGGATTGATTCAACCAATAGTTGCAGATATTTTGTCAGTCGAAACTATTTCGCTATCCATGGGCAAGAAGGTTTCGCTCTCTGATTTAACCGCCAGACTCTCATACTTTGGATTTACCAGAACAGATCTAGTTGAACGCCGTGGCGACTTTGCAGTGCGCGGCGGCATCCTTGATCTATTTCCCGCTGACTTTGAGCATCCGATCCGCGTTGATTTCTTTGGTGAGGAGATTGAAGATTTAAAATATTTTACGGTTGCAGATCAAAGAACTTTCGAAGCAGTTGCGGATGAAGTAATTATCTATCCTGGGCGCGAACTTCTAATTGATGAAGAAGTTTCCAAGAAAGCAAGGTACCTGGCAGCAGAGTTTCCCACCATTGCCGAGATGGCAAGCAAGATTGCTGAAGGTATCTGTGTTGAAGGAATGGAATCTTTAGCCGCGCTTTTGAAGCCAGAACACAAATCACTTTTGGAATTTCTGCCAAAGGGCTATCAAATCGCCGTCCTAGATCAACCGCGAATCACCTCTAGGGCCGCTGATCTGGTCGCTACCAACACTGAATTTCTCGAAGCTTCGTGGTCGAATGCGGCGATTGGTTCAAAGGCACCGATTGATTTAACCGGCGAAATTACCAATGGTGGTTACTTTGAATTTTCTCAAATTTTGCAGCGTGCAGCGGATTCAAAATTAAAGGTTTGGGCAATTAATCCATATGCAGCTGATGTCGACGGTGAATTTGCCATGGCGGATTATGAACCGGTTCCTGTTTATGCCGGCAAGGTGGAGCGCACCATCGCTGATCTAAAAAATTGGCTCGATTTAAAGTATCAGGTGATCTTTACGGCAACCGGCCCCGGAATCCTTGAACGTTATCAAGTGTTACTTCGTGAAGCTGGCATTGCCGACCGCAGGTTTTCGGATGATCAAGCCTTAACTAACGATGCTATTTACTTAGCTACAAGTTCTATTGAACATGGTTTTATAAACGAGGCGCAAAAGTTAGTTCTGATAACCGAACGAGATATCTCGGGTCAGCGCACTTCTAGTAAAGATCAGGCGCGGATGCCATCTCGCCGAAAGAAGGCGATCGATCCACTCGAATTGAAACCAGGGGATTACATAGTCCATGAACAACATGGGGTCGGGCGATATGTGGAATTGGTTGCGCGCACCGTGGCAAATATCTCTCGCGAATATTTAGTCATTGAATATGCCTCATCAAAGCGTGGGCAACCTGCCGATCGACTCTTTGTACCAACCGATACTTTGGAACAAGTAACTAGATATGTGGGCGGTGAAGCACCGGCGTTAAATCGAATCGGCGGTTCGGATTGGGCAAATACCAAACGACGGGCACGCAAGGCGGTTAAGCAGATTGCTGCGGAACTTATTCAACTTTATGCCGCAAGAATGAGTGCACCGGGTTATTCATTCTCACCTGACACTGCCTGGCAAAGAGAGCTTGAAGCGGCATTTCCATATGTCGAAACTACTGATCAACTGGCAACGATTGAAGAAGTAAAGCGCGATATGGAGAAGTCACATCCAATGGATCGCGTTGTCTGCGGCGATGTTGGGTATGGCAAGACCGAAATTGCGATCAGAGCTGCCTTTAAAGCAGTGCAAGATGGAAAGCAAGTAGCAGTTTTAGTTCCGACTACCTTATTAGTACAACAACACTTAACAACTTTTGAAAATCGCTATACCGGCTTTCCGATTCGAGTCGCCGGTTTATCTAGATTCAATACGCCAAAAGAAGGGCGCGAAATCCTCGAAGGCTTAAATCGCGGAACCATAGATGTTGTAATTGGAACCCACCGCCTTCTTTCCAAAGATGTAATTTTCAAAGATTTGGGATTAGTGATTGTCGATGAGGAACAAAGATTTGGCGTAGAACATAAGGAAGAGTTAAAGAAGACTCGCACAAACGTAGATGTTTTATCGATGTCGGCTACCCCAATTCCGCGCACTTTAGAGATGGCGATTACTGGAATCCGCGAAATGTCTAATATAACTACACCACCAGAAGAGCGCCATCCAGTGCTTACTTATGTCGGTCCATACGATGACAAGCAAGTTACTGCTGCGATTCACCGGGAACTTCTTCGCGATGGCCAAATATTTTTTATTCACAATCGCGTGGAGAGTATCGATGGCGTAGTCGAACGACTTAGAAAATTGGTTCCGGAAGCTCGAATTCGCATTGCCCATGGTCAGATGGGCGAACGTGAATTAGAAGATGTCATCTTGGCTTTCTGGCAACGCGATTTCGATATCTTGGTTTGCACAACGATTATTGAAAGCGGTATCGATATTCCAAATGCCAATACGCTGATTGTTGATCGCGCCGATGCCTTTGGGCTCTCGCAACTTCATCAATTACGTGGCCGAGTTGGGCGATCGCGCGAACGGGCTTATGCCTACTTTCTTTATTCCGCCGATAAGCCACTCACCGAAATCGCGCATGATCGTTTAACAACTATTGCTACAAATACTGATCTTGGATCTGGGATGCAAGTGGCGTTAAAGGATCTAGAAATTCGCGGCGCTGGAAATCTCTTAGGCGGTGAGCAGTCGGGGCATATCGCCGAAGTTGGTTTTGACCTTTATATGCGAATGGTTGGAGAGGCCGTTGAGGAATATAAGACTGGTTTCGTTCCACAGAATGAAGATGATAAAAAATTTAAAGAGTGCAAAGTGGAACTTCCGGTTAATGCACACATCCCAGTTGAATATTTACCTTCAGAGCGATTGCGCTTAGATATTTATCGACGAATGGCCGATGCGCAGAATTCTGATGAATTAATCGCGATTCGAGATGAGTTACTAGATCGCTTTGGACAACTTCCAGAGCCCGCAATAAATCTCTTAGCCGTTGCACATTTGCGAACAATTGCGAAGTCATATGGTTTGACCGAAGTTGTACTTCAGGGCAAGTTCCTTCGAATCTCACCAATTAACCTGCCGGACTCTGCGGTGATGAGACTCAATCGCATCTATCCAGGATCATTGGTTAAAAACGCCACATCATCGCTCTTGGTCGCGCGGGCGGCGGCTGCGAATTGGATTCCTGGGGATGAAGTAGGAGATACTTCAGCCCTGCCGTGGACTATCGAAGTCTTGAACTCGATAATTGCGCCAGTAAAGAGCGCCACTAAGCGGCCGTAACGAGAATTGATCGGGGAATTAGATTGAAGAAGCTAATCGCACTTGCAAGCGCCGGACTTTTAGTTCTATTAACAGCTTGCTCTCAAGTTAACTCTGCGGCAACTATTGGAAAGACGGAAGTGCCAGTAAGCACTATCGAACACACCGTCAATGGAATTCTCACTGAACGCGCAAAGGTCGACACGACCGGAATGCAGCTTCAGACCGGAGCTACGCTAAATGTTTCAGCGCTACGTTTCCACGTTCTCTCAATTTTATTTGATGACATCGCGCTAAAGATGAAGATGCCGATTTCAGATGCCGATATTGCAAAGCGTCGAGCAGCGATCATCGCGCAGATCAATGGCGAAGCAGCTCTTCCAAAGGCTTTGGTTAATGCTGGTATCGCATCATTTGATTTCCTTCGATATGTCCGCACGGTTTTGATCGCAGAGAACTTAACTTCAGCTCTCAAGGCGGCCGGAGATACAACAACTGATGGCAGCTCGATTCAAAAGTTGATTATCTCAATGGCAAATGAGAAGAAAGTTGTGATTAATCCAAAGTACGGTTCATGGGATTACACAGCCGGAAATATTGTTGCGCCAGCTACCAATAGCGCCGTAACCACCAAGTAATTTCGCCGAACTTCTTATGCAAAATCAGGAGCTTGCCAAGCTTCGTGAGGTGATGGATCGTTTGCGCTCTCCAGGTGGTTGCCCGTGGGATGCCGAACAAGATCATGAATCTCTTTTGAAATATTTACTAGAAGAGTCCTACGAATTTATCGAAGCCGTTGAAGAGGGCGATCGCGTGGCAATGCGCGAAGAACTCGGTGATGTGCTCTTGCAGGTTTTCTTTCACGCCCGAATGGCCGAAGAACACCCAACCGATCCATTTACAGTTGAAGATGTTGCTAAGGCTGTTGCCGAAAAATTAGTTCGTCGACATCCGCATGTTTTTGGCGATACAAAAGTTTCTGGCAGCGCGGAAGTTTTGGAAAATTGGGAGGCGCAAAAGGCCGCCGAAAAAGGTCGCACCTCGGCAACCGAGGGTGTTCCTCTAGGTCAACCGGCGTTGGCGTTAGCAACAAAACTGATTTATCGCGCCGAAAAATTTGGTCATGAAATTCCAGTGGAACATCCGGTGAAGATTGCCGACACGACAGAAGCTGATCTGGGTCAGCTTTTATTTGGCATTATCGATCAGGCAGTTGCGCAAGGCTTGGATCCCGAGGCGGCGCTACGCGGGGCTACCAAGGAGTACATCGCCAAAATAAAGAAATTTGAAGCCCAGTTAACCGATAGAATTACCGAGTATTCGACGAAGAATTCACTCAATAATTGAAATTTAGCGACTGTTTGTTAAATATAAAGAAGAGGAAAAACTGTGGCCCTAATCGAAGCAATTCACGCCCGCGAAATTCTAGATTCCCGCGGAAACCCAACCGTTGAAGTTGAAGTAGTTCTTGAAGATGGTTCAAGTGCGCGCGCAGGTGTACCAAGTGGTGCGTCAACCGGCGCCTTTGAAGCAGTAGAGCTGCGCGACGGTGGCAAGCGTTATTTAGGTAAGGGCGTTGAAAAAGCTGTTAATTATGTAAACGATGAATTAGCCCCAGCAATTGCCGGCTTTGATGCACAAGACCAACGACTAGTTGATCAAGAGATGTTGGATCTTGATGGCACAAAGAACAAAGCTCGCCTTGGGGCAAATGCAATTCTTGGTGTCTCACTTGCCGTAGCTCGCGCAGCTGCCGAAAGCGCTGATCTTTCATTCTTCCGTTATATCGGTGGACCTACCGCACATACTCTTCCAGTACCAATGATGAATATCCTTAACGGTGGCGCACATGCCGATACCAACGTTGATATTCAAGAATTTATGGTGGCGCCAATCGGAGCCGAATCCTTTAAAGAGTCACTTCGTTGGGGCGCTGAGATTTATCACAGCCTCAAGTCAGTATTAAAGAAGCGTGGCCTAGCAACATCTATCGGCGATGAAGGTGGCTTTGCACCTAACCTTGATAGCAACCGCGCCGCTTTAGATTTAATTCTCGAAGCAGTTACCGCAGCAGGCTTTAAGCCAGGCAAGGAGATTGCACTTGCAATGGATGTTGCCGCAACCGAATTTCATGAAGGTGGCAAGTATTCATTCGAAGGAAGCAAGCGTTCTTCAGATGAAATGATCGCTTACTACGCTGATCTTGTAGCTTCATATCCAATCGTTTCAATTGAAGATCCACTTGATGAAGATGACTGGGATGGTTGGGCGAAGATGACTGCGCAACTTGGTTCCAAGATTCAAATCGTTGGCGATGACCTCTTTGTAACCAACCCAGAGCGTTTGGCAAAGGGAATTGGTTTACACACCGCAAATGCATTGCTGGTTAAGGTAAATCAAATTGGAACTCTAACCGAGACCATTGATGCGGTATCTCTTGCTCACCGCAATGGATATCGTTCAATGATGTCGCACCGTTCTGGCGAAACCGAAGACACCACAATTGCCGATCTAGCCGTGGCACTTGAGTGCGGCCAGATTAAGACTGGTGCACCTGCGCGAAGTGAACGCGTTGCTAAGTACAACCAATTGCTTCGCATCGAAGAAGAGTTAGCTGATTCCGCGCTCTATGCCGGACGCAGCGCCTTCCCTCGTTTTAATGGCTAAAGAATTATGGGTAAGAATTTAAAGTATCCGGGAATCTCCGGACGCTGGATTGCGGTTGCAACCACTTTATTTGTGGTTGCAATTACTTTAGCTCCGCCGGTTCAACGTTACTTTGCCCAACGGGCGCAGATTAATTCGCTCCGAGCCGAGATTCACGATGACTCGGCAGCGCTAGCCCAAGCACAACAAGATTTGGCTAAGTGGAATGACCCAACTTATGTTGCAAGCCAAGCTCGCTCTCGGTTGCACTTTGTCTTTCCTGGCGAACGTCAATATGCAGTTCTTGGAATAACGCCAGAACAAAGTGGCGCACAAGGTCCAGCTGCGCCAGTTGCTAATCAAATTCCAGCAGGGCTTCCTTGGTATGGCCGGTTACTTGCCTCAATATCAACCACCAATGTGAATCGATAATTTACAAAATGAGTGAGAAGCCGACGCCAGAAGATTTATTAGTTATTCAAGAGCAATTAGGACGTACTCCTAGAGATGTTCATGCCGTTTCATATCGCTGCCCCTGCGGCAAACCTGCTGTTGTTGAAACCCCACCAAGACTCTCTGACGGAACTCCATTCCCAACTTTCTATTATGCAACCTGTCCGAAATTGACGGGGGCGATCTCAACTTTAGAGACCACCGGAATGATGGCCGAAATGCAGGAGCGACTTGGAACTGATCCAGAACTAGCCGGCGCGTATCTGGCGGCACATGATGATTATGAAGCCGCCCGCGATGCACTTGGAATTGATGTACCTGAAGTAAAAGGAATTACAGCTGGCGGAATGCCAGATCGAGTTAAGTGTTTGCACTCTTTAGTTGCTCATTCACTTTCGGCAGGTCCTGGCGTTAATCCATTTGGTGATGAGGCCCTTGCCGCATTGCCACAATGGTGGAGCGCAGAAACCTGTTCGCCTAAGGATGTAGGGTGAGTAAATGAGCAGAGTCGCAGCAATCGATTGTGGAACAAATTCAATTCGACTTTTGATTGCCGATATAAACGGCGCTAACTTTCAAGAGATTACCCGGGAGATGGACGTTGTCCGACTAGGTCAAGGCGTTGATGCAACCGGAGCATTTGATCCAGAAGCGGTAGAACGCACGTTAACAGCCACTAGAAAATATGCCGAAATAATTCAAAGCAAGGGCGTTGAAAAGATTCGCTTCTGCGCCACTTCAGCTACTCGCGATGCCTCGAATCGAGAAATCTTTATTGATGGTGTTCGTGAAATCTTGGGTATTGAACCAGAAGTTATTCCTGGCACCGAAGAAGCTGCGCTCTCTTTTGCTGGTGCAACCACGGGACTTACCCATGCAGAAAAACCATTTCTCGTTGTAGATATAGGTGGCGGTTCGACTGAATTCGTACTGGGTTCTGGCGAAGTTGAATTCGCGAGGTCGGTAAATATTGGCTGCGTGCGCATGTCAGAGCGCCACTTAAAAAAGCAACCACCGCTTCCGGAATCAATTCAAAGCGCGATAAAAGATATCGATGAAGCCATTGCAGATGCCGCCCACTTTGTTCCAATTAAAGATTCAAAAACTCTCATCGCAGTTGCTGGTACTGCAACAACAGTTGCTGCTGCCGCACTTGGATTAAAAGAATACGATCGCCATGCAATTCACTTATCTAGAATTCCGACGCAAAAGGTTCATGAAATTGCTCAGATGTTCGCCCTCATGAGCCGGGAAGAGATTGCCGCATTGGGATATATGCATCCGGGTCGCGTCGACGTAATTGCATCTGGCGCACTAGTTTTATCGCGAGTAATGATCGCAACCGGGGCTAGTGAATTTGTGGCATCAGAGACCGATATTCTGGATGGCATGGCGTGGTCGCTAACAAAAGTAGCGGAGTAAAAAAACTTAAGACAATTGCCGATTTAGATAAGGCAATAATTAAGTGTGCTAATTGCGCCCGTTTAGTTTCGTGGCGAAATGAAGTAGCAATAACAAAGCGAAAGGCATATGCAGATCAAGATTATTGGGGCAAGGCTGTTCCAGGGTTCGGTGATCCAAAGGCAAAATTAGTTGTTGTTGGACTAGCCCCTGGAGCGCATGGCGCAAATCGCACCGGCCGGATATTTACTGGAGATAGTTCTGGCGATTGGTTATATCGAGCACTTCACAAGGCAGGTTTTGCCAAGATTCCAACTAGCACGAGCATTGATGACGGCCAAGAATTGAAAGGTGCAAGGATTATATGTGCAGTTAGGTGTGCGCCGCCAGATAACAAACCTTCCACGCAAGAGCGCGAAAATTGTTCACCATTTATGCAGCGCGAAATAGAACTTCTTCTCCCAACTACCAACTCCTATTTGGCGCTTGGAAAGTTTGCTTGGGATGCGCTGATTACCCAATTAGCCGAATTAGAATTCACAATTCCAACCCCAAAACCAAAATTTGGACACGGGGTTAAGTTTGATGTTGTTGGTCCTGATGGAATTAAACGTAAAGTTGTTGGTAGTTACCATGTATCTCAACAGAATACTTTTACTGGAAAGCTGACTGAGAAGATGCTCGATAAAGTAATTAAGGATGCGCTCTAATGTACAAAGGTGCCAAGGTCGCGGTGGTTATTCCGGCATATAAAGAAGAGCAACTTGTCGGCGAGACCATTAAGGGAATCCCCGAATTTGTGGACTTAGTAATCGCCATCGATGATGCCAGCCCAGATAAGACCTTTGAAGTTGCAAGCAAGTACGCGTCAGATCGAGTGATTGTCATTTCTCTGCCAGAAAACCAAGGAGTGGGCGGGGCAATAATTGCCGGGCACAAGATCGCACTGGAAAACAATTGTGATATTTCAGTTGTGATGGCGGGGGATAACCAGATGGACCCGCAATACCTGCCAACCCTTTTAGATCCAATAACTTCTGGTGAGTTTGATTTTGCAAAGGGAAATCGCTTCTTCTCTAGTACTTCTTTAAAAGGGATGCCCTTCTACCGAATTGTTGGCAATTCTTTGCTCGGATTTCTTACAAAAGCAGCTTCTGGATATTGGAACATCTTTGATCCTCAAAATGGCTATACCGCTATCTCCAGCAAAATGTTAAAGGTGATTCCGCTAGATAAAGTTGCCAAGAGGTATGACTTTGAAAATGATTTGCTAATTTGGCTTTCGATCTACGACGCCAGAATTACTGATGTAAATATTCCAGCCAGATATGGCAGCGAGACTTCGCACATAAAACTACTGCCATTCATATTCCGCACCCTTCGGACCTTAATTCGCGGCTTCTTTCGCAGAACTTTCCATAAATCATGAAATTAAAACGACTCCCGTTTGTTTTTGCAATCGCCACCTTCATCTTTGGAGCCATAACCCTCTGGCGACTTAGTTTTATTGGTACCGCCCACAAGGCACTGATTGGAATGTACTCAGGCTTTCCAGGTCGCAATGGCGATCACATGTATTACACATCAATGGCCCTGCAATTTGCTGGTAAGAGTTATAACCAGTCACTCCAAATCGCAACGAATCACTTTCACGACTATCCACTATCTCCAGACTCACTTAACTTTGGCTTTCTAGATACTTCAGTGGCGCCACTCATATACGCCCGGCAATCCTTGGCGCAATTACTCTCAATTGGGTACCGGCTATTTGGAACTAATGGCTTTGGGTTAAGCACCTTGGTTATCGGGATTCTTACGACCTACTTACTAATTAGGTGGGTGGCAAGAGAATGGGGTTCTACCGCTGCCTGGGCAACTCTGATGTTGGCATCAGCAAGCACTTTCTACCTTTGGTACTCAACCGGAATTTTTATTGAAACTATCGTGCTTCTAATCGAAGTGCTCTGGCTTTACACACTTCCCATTTCAAAATTCTATAAAGCCTCATCATGGAATTTATTGGCTACAAATCTATTGATTGCACTATTAGCCCTGACTAGACAATTCCCAGTCCTACCAGTGGCTGTACTAGCGGCGGGATGGTTTGCGACTTATTTACAACGCAGAAAGGTTCGAAATTCTTGGTTCTTGCCAGCCATCCTTGGCTCGACCACATCCTTTGTTTCCTACCTTCTAGTTAATTTTTGGGCACCCTATTCACCTGCTGGAGAAAAGGCCAAACACCATTTCTCGCTCACCAAAAGTTTGCACTATCTCATATCTATTCTAGAAAAAGATCCAGCAGCAATTTTCATTTTAGTTCTTGCCATCATTGCTTTTCGAAGATTCCTAGACCGTACTCTTGGAATGATCGCCATTGCGGTATTCCTAAGCTGCGCAATCAATCTCTACCTCACAACAACTGAGTATCGGTATTGGATGCCGGTATTTATCTATGCCCTTCCGCTTGCAGGCTTAGCACTGACACCAAGCCACCTACATTTTTCATCGCAAAAGGCATTTAAATATCGTTGCAAACTATTATCGGTTTTAAGTGGTGCCAGCCTTGCGATTGTATTAATTACTGCTCTAATCCACTATGGAAGCGGCAACGGCAAGCTAGTGACAACACAACATATCGAGTATCAAGTTGGCCGGAAAACTATTTCAGGTGAAATCGTTTGCTATTCAAATTCCGGGCGCACCTACTTAGAGCGAGCAGGCAAAGCCCCAATTGCGCTAACTGGAACAGCCATGGCTCACAATCCGATGATTAACTCCGCCCAAGATGTACATTTTCAGTCCATCAGGTACGGGCATATCTTGGACTTTCTTAATACTTGTCTCGCTTTAGCTAAGTAGCCCCGAAAGTTGGGGCGCTTGGATCTAAGAATGCTCTGGGCTCGAACTCCACCTCACAGGGCCAGGCACTTAATCGAAGAACAGAAATCGCTACCTGGTAATCCAAATCCATTAGTAATTTACGATTCAAAAAGATTGTAGGCTTGTGGAATGTTAGGTGGAATCAACAACGGTCTTTTCTTCCAAGGCTTTGGTGGTTTCTTCGCCCTATTGATATTTATCCCATTACTTCGTTGGGTCTTCGAGACCCCAAAGGCCAAGTCCGAGAGAATTGAACGCAAGAGAATAAAGAAGTCGCTTCGAAGACTGAAGGCTAAATAGAGGTTACCGCTTTAAAACAACAACGTTGAAATTTCGATGAGAACCTTTCCTGACTCTTGTGAATTCTTAGCCATCTCAAAACCAGCAATCGCATCAGCTAGTGAGAACGTGTGGGTAATCACCTTGGCCATCTCGGGATGCTCGGCGAGCATGGCCACCGCAGTATCAATCTCATCTTGAAATCGGAAAGTTCCTTTAAGCGAGATCTCTTTGCTGACTAGTGGAGCGAACTCAATCGGAACTTCGCCAGCCTTGAGCATTCCAACCTGAACCACAGTTCCGGCCTTACGTACCGCGCCAAGTGCGGATGAAACTGCCTTCGCCATTCCTGCGCACTCAAAGACAAAGTCGTAATAGTCGCTCAGGAGTTGATCTTTAGTGACATCGAAAGTCCGTGAAGCTCCAACGCTTTTAGCCCGAGACAGTGGCCCTTCAATAACATCTGATGCATGTACCTCAGCTGCGCCAAGAATGTGCGCCGCAGCAATAGTGAGAAGGCCGATTGGGCCAGAGCCTGAGACGAGAACTTTCTTACCTTTGATATCTCCGGCAATCTTTATTGCATGAAGTGCTACCCCAAGAGGTTCTGCTAGTGCCGCATTCTTGAGCGAGAGTGAAGCAGGAAGCACCCGCACCATATTGCGATCTACTAAAAGATATTGCGAAGCCCCACCCTGGGTATGAGGCATCGTTGAAGCGCTTCCAAGATAACTTCCATTGGGCCAAAGGTGTGGGTGGTCGGGATATTTATCTTGTGGAGTTCCAAAGCGACCGGGATGCACAGTGACCGGAGTGCCTATTGCGAACTCCGCCTTAGGATCATTTTCTACAACTCCCGAAAGTTCATGGCCAGGTACGAGCGGCTCCTTAACAACAAATGCACCGTTGGCACCCTCGAAGTAGTAATGCAAATCAGATCCACATATTCCGATGTAGGAAACTTTGATGAGCACTTGATCTGGATTAGGAGTTGGCGTGGGAACTTCTACGAGTTCCATCGCGAGTTTGCCGGTGATTTGAAGTGATTTCACTTTATCGTGCACGCCTTTCGATTTCACGGATAATCGCACTGTGATCAAGTTCGCCATCTCCATGATCAACTAAATCTTTAAATAGATCTCGAACCAATTGAGTTACCGGCATATCCACTCCATGCTCGCTTGCAGTCTGCGTCGCATAGTTAAGGTCTTTGAGTTGAAATTTAGCAAAGCCACCTGGTGTGAAATCTCCGGATTCAATCTTCTCTCGCTTTATGTTGAGCACTTGGGAATTGGCTAATCCGCCTGCCAAAATATCAAAGACTGACTTTGTATCCAGGCCCGATTTACGAGCTAAGGTAATTGCTTCTCCGAGTGCAGTCAGGTTAATTGCAACAATCGCTTGGTTACATGCTTTAGTTAATTGACCGGCGCCAACTGGGCCAACTAAACGAATAGTCTTTCCGATTGCAGCAAAAACTTCCGCAAGTTCTTCAAAGGTCGTGGCATCGCAACCCACCATGAGCGAAAGTGTCGCGCTGATGGCACCGACATCGCCACCACTCATCGGCGAATCGACCAGGCGAATCTGTGCCGCCTTTAGCTCCTTCTCTAACTCTATGATTGCTTGCGGCGAGACCGTGCCCATGATGACAAGGATTGCGTTGGGCGCAAGAGCGGCCTGTAGCCCATTCTTTAACACTTCGCGCACCTCATAAATATCAGGCAGTACGGTTAAAATAATGGGTGCAGTGAAATCGCTAAGTGAAGTAACTGAGTGAGCCCCAAATGATGCGGCCTTTTCGATGGCGGGCTGACTGCGGTTCCAAACTTCAACGTCAAATCCAGCGGTAATCAGGTTTTTGGCGATGGGAAGCCCCATTACGCCAAGACCAATAACTCCAACTTTCTTAGCCATTCTTTACTCTCTCGAGCTTTGCTTTAAATTGAGGAGTTTCTAGTACATCTTTATTTACGACAAAGGAAGGAAGTTGGCCATTGCTGATGGCAACGATAGAAGTAAATGCGCTTTTGCCCATTCCAAATCCAAGCTCATCTGTCCAAGCAAGGTTATGAGGAGTGACAACGACATTTGCCATTGATAGCAGCGGGTTATCTGCAGCAGGTGGCTCCTGTTCAAAGACATCAAGTCCGGCGCCGGCGATTGCGCCACTTTGCAATGCGGTTATTAGCGCGCTCTCTTCTACGAGTGGTCCGCGAGAGATGTTGACCAGAAATCCGCTCTTCTTCATCAATCCAATATTGGAGGAGTTGATGAGATGTCTGGTCTCTTTCGTCAAAGCCGCCATGACAATAATGACGTCACAGGTGGCGAGGAGATCGTCGAGTGAAAGCAACGTTACGTTATGTGGGTCAGCATCACTCTGTTTCTTCCATGGATCATGGGCGAAACGTTGGGTATCAAAGGGAGCGATGAGACGGAAGAACTCGGTGGCGATATTTCCAAAGCCGACGGTTCCGACCTTCTTACCGTTAAGTCCAAAACCAAGCCCGTTGGATAAGCGCTTACCCCACTCGTTATTTTGCGCAAGATCGATCTTGTCATTGAGGCGATGCATTGTTGCAAGTACGAGCGCCAATGCGGCGGTTGCGACTGGCTTTTGTGAACCATCTGGAGTGATGGTTAAGGCAACTCCAGCGCGGGTGCACTCTTCCAAATCGATATTGTCGTAGCCAACTCCGAATCGAGCAATGATGAGCGGCGATTCCTCCGGAGTTCCGAATGAACCTTTTATAACTCCGGGGCCGGCAAAAGCAATGGCCTCAAAACCTTTTACTGATTCAGGTGTGAAGTTTGAGCCACAAGGCTCGAGCAGTTCCCAACTGAGATCGCCAAGTGTTTCGAAAGCAATATCACCCCAGCTAAAACCACTATTGCCATCGGAGAGGTCGGAAGAGAATCCGACACGAAAGGACATTAGAAAATCGCAATCGGATTAATGGGTGAACCAGTTCCTCGTGGAATATTGAGCGGTGTGATTGCAACTGTGAAAGTCCAGCGGTTGCGCTTCTTTGCCTCTGCTGTAACTGGCTCAAGCTGGAGATTATCGAGAAGTGGAATTCCCATTCCTGGAATTGCCAATGCATGAACAGGAGAGTGAATATCAGCAACTGGTGATGGGCGAACATCGCTGTCGCCATCTGCACCAATTACGCTTATCTTTCGCTCGCGGAAAAGTTCCATGACATCAAAGTGGAAGCCGGCCGAGAAATCTGATGGATCCCAGACGCCCAACTTATTTCGACGTGCAAAGTGGCCACTGCGAAGAAGTACACAGTCACCAGCTTGAAGGGTGAATCCAAACTTCTCTTCCATGGCTAATACATCTGATTTATGAATAGCAGTGCCGGGCTCAACCCATTCAGCACCGACCATGGTTGCAGCATCAAGCAGGACTCCACGAGTGACGATGGGTCCGAGCTTGTCGACCGATGCCCAAGCAGATCCAGTGGTGTTGACCATCTCACCTGAAATTTTCCCACCGAACATTTGATTCTTGTAAACAATATGAGGAAGAGCGTCAAAGTGGCTGACGGCTTTTCCATGGAAATTAGTACCAATGAAATCTTTGTTACATCCGACATCGCCATCATCGGCATCGTTCATCTCGGTCATGTAGTGAAGTGAAGGATTTTGGTTATCGGGGCCGGAGACTGTGTTCCATGGAAGCGACATGGAGACGACGACGCCATCGGAAATTAATTGAGATGCGGCGAGAACGACTGCGGGAGTGATGTGGTTAAGCGCACCTCGCTCGATATTTTCTGGGGAGTATTGATCCCAAGTTTTCAAGGAATTAAAGATGCCATCGAACTCTGCTGCAGAAATGTGTGGTCCGTTATTTACCTTTGTATCTGACTGACCTGACTGACCTGACTCACCTGTCGTCATATTTCTCCTCCCAAACCTTGCTGAGCATATTCAGCGCTGCTACTCTCCGACAGTAGCAGGATACTGATTGTCGTCCAGAATATTGGATGGAGCAGTCTCTGCGTAGCAATCTGAAATGGGTGGCATGAGTTTCGAAATCGAAGAGTCGGAGAACCGAGAATCACTGGTTCCTGCTCTTACTCGGGCCGCTGCAATCCTCGATCTCCTTGCTGACTATGGCGGTTCAATGCCATCCAATGAGATTGCTCGCCAACTCAATTTTCCCAAGTCTTCGACGGCAAATATCTGCCTTGAACTCAAAGAACTTGGCTATCTCGTTCGCCGCGACCACGGTTATCGCCTCGGTCGAAAACTGGTAGAGCTGGGTGGCAAATATCTGGGCAATATTGATGCCCTGCGCGAGTACTACGAGTTATGTGCGACCCTTCCCACTCTCTCTCGCGAATCATCTCGAATCGCAATCTTGGATGGAACCGATGTCCTCTACCTCGGCAAATATGAAGGTCGCCAGCAAATCCGTCTGACCGCAAATATTGGCGATCGCTTTCCAGCTATCTGTACTGCAACCGGAAAAGCTTTGATGGCGCTTTTGCCACCAGGTGAAGCAGAAGAGCGCTATCGCGAAAACCCTCAGGCATTTGTTCCGCTCACCGAAAAGTCGATTCGCACCGTCGACCAACTATCCAAGGATCTAGCGGGGATTCGCGAACGCGGATATGCCATCGATAATGAGGAAGCGACTATCGGTGTCATATGTTTTGCGATAGCCGTGAGCGGTTTTCGAGGCGACACCTCTGCTGTTGCAGTATCTGCAACTGTCATGACCCACCGGGTCACTGCGGAGTTCAAGCAAATGTTGCTTAACGATCTCTTTGCGCTCGCCAAGGGGCTCTCTAAGCCCTTTGCCAGTATGGATTCTCGTAAATAACAATTTGGTAACAGGGGCCTTTTTGTCCATCATGCTGGACAGTGAATAGTACTTTGGGTGCTTTCCTACTAACTTGCAGATATCAAAGAGCGATTACGTTCCTTGATATCTTCGACTTTTGAATGGATAACGAGATGGGGGATGCCTTGAGCGATTCAACAACTACGCCACTCATCACTCTTTCGCATTTAAGCAAGCGCTTTGGCGCAACACAAGCTCTCGATGATGTCTCGTTCTCAATCAACAGCGGCGAAGTGCTCGCCTTGCTCGGTGCAAATGGCGCAGGTAAGTCAACAATTATTAAAATTCTTGCGAAAATTTACACCGCAGACAAAGGTGAAATTAAGCCAACAGATGGCCGCCCACTTGAAGATGTGAAGTTTGCATTCATTCACCAGGATCTCGGACTTGTTGATTGGATGACTGTCGCGGAGTCAATCGCTCTTGGCTCGACTTATCCGAAGAAACTCGGCGTTATTGATTGGCGGGGAGTTCGCACTCGCGCTCACGATGCTTTGCAGCGCGTTGCACCACATATCAACCCTAAAGATACGATTAAAAACTTATCCCGCGCAGATCGCTCGCTCGTCGTAATTGCACGCGCACTTTATGGAAAAACAGATGTACTGGTTCTTGATGAACCAACGGCTAGTTTGCACGCAAGTGATTGCGAAAATCTCTTTCAAGTTCTTCGAAATCTTCGCAATGAAGGTTGCGCCATAATTTATGTCTCACATCGACTCGATGAAATCTTTAAAGTTTCGGATCGTGTAGTCGTACTTCGTGACGGCAAGATGGTTGAAGATGGCCAGATAAATGATTTTTCACCGGACTCACTTGTTCGCGCAATCGTCGGCGGCGAGAATAAGCGCTTTGCACTTGGCGAATTTTCCCACGGCGCTCCGGTACTTGAAGTAGAAGAACTCTCTGGCCCCAACATTCTGCCAACATCATTCAAGGTACATAAAGGCGAAGTACTTGGATTGGTTGGCCTCAATGGTGCTGGACAGCGCGAGATTGGTCGGATTATTGCTGGTGATTTGGATAAATACGCTGGTCACGTAATCCTCAATGGCAAAGAGCTTCGCGGCGATGTTGAGCGCACCGTCGACAATGGAGTTTCACTCATTACCTCTTCACGTCTGGAAGAGGGACTCTTTGCGGATATCACAGTGCGCGAAAATATGTTCCCAAACCTTCACGTCCGTGGTTTTGGCGACTTTAGATTTATGAACTTCCGCCGCGAACGCGAGAAGACCTTCCACTTCGATGAAGAGTTCAATATCAAGCCACGCACAACTGAACTTTCCATCGCCACACTTTCTGGTGGCAACCAGCAGAAAGTCATTTTGGCCCGATGGCTGAGTATGGATCGCGATCTCATCGTTCTGGAAGAACCAACAGCTGGCGTAGACGTCGGTGCTAAATCTGAGATTTATCAACTCATTAAGCGCGCTACTGATTCTGGACTTTCAATCCTTTTGGTCTCCACCGATTTTGAAGAGGTTAGTTTGATGGCTCATCGCGCACTGGTTTTCTCTAGTGGCGAGATCGTTCGCGAACTTCCGCGCTCAGAGATTTCAATTGAGAATTTAGTTACGTACGCATCTAGAGCAAATGTGAGCGCATAAAGAATGGGAAATAAAATGAAGTCAGAGACAAGCATTACCACCAGACTAGGAACTTGGGGTCTGCCAATACTTGCAGTCTTAATTTTTATTATCTTCTCGCTCATCCTTCCAAATACATATCCAACCTTCTCTAACCTTCAAGGAATCCTTTCCAATCAAGCCATCCCGGCAATTTTGGCTCTTGGCGCAATGATTCCTATCGTTACTGGAAACTTCGATCTCTCGATGGGATATGGCATCGGACTCGGCCACGTTGTTGTGATGTGGTTCTTGGCTAATACCCATATGAACTGGGTACTTATTTGCATCTTGGTCACAGTCGGTGGCGCCATCGTTGGTCTTATAAATGGGCTGCTTGTTGAGTTTGCGCAAATAGATTCATTTATCGCAACGCTGGGTACCGGCAGTGTTCTCTATGCCTTGAGCGGATGGATTACCGGCGGAGGTCGAATCGTCCCACCATTTAAGGGCTTGCCCACTAGCTTCACAAATATTTATGACTATCACTTACTCGGAATGCCGATGGCTTTCTATTATGTCATCATTCTTGTAATCATTCTTGGTTTAATTCTTGAACTCCTTCCTGCAGGTCGTGCGCTCTATGTCATTGGTTCAAATGCACGAGCAGCTGCACTTGTCGGAATTCCAAAGCGCCGTTACACCGTCTACTCATTCGTAGCGGCTTCAACAATCACAGGGTTCGCTGGCTGCTTACTGGCAGCTCAGCAACAAATCGGAAATCCAAGCCTAGGAGCGGAGTACCTCCTACCTGCATTCGTAGGTGCCTTGCTTGGATCCACAACTATTCGATTGGGACGCGCAAATGCAATGGGAACGTTTGTTGCAGTTGCGATTCTTGCAATCGGAGTGTCCGGAATCCAGCAGCTTGGCGCTTCATTCTGGGTCACACCTCTCTTCAACGGGCTAACGTTGTTAGCTGCGGTTGGTCTCGCTGGTTATTCATCGAGACGCCGGCTTAAGGCTGGATCAGAGGCATCAAGAAAAAGCATGGAAAACAAGTAAAAACCAATCGATATCAAGGGAGATACGTGAAGAAGATCAACAAAAAAGCTCTTGTTGCCGTAGCTATTACAGCTATGGTTTCAACAACAGCCTTCACAGTTAGTGCTTCAACTGCTAACGCCGCAGGCGTTTGCACAGCTGCACTCGCTAAGGCAGACGCTGCTACAAAGCTTGCAGCTAACTCAGCAGCACCATGGACCGGCCCAAAGACCGGACCTAAGGCCGCAAAGACAAAGACCATTTACTACGTAGCTCAGACCATGACAAATGGTGGAGTTGCTGGCGCTGAAATGGGCGTTGAAGAAGCAGCAAAGGCAATTGGTTGGACCGTAAAGGTTCTCGATGGCCAAGGAACACAGCAAGGTATGGCGCAAGCTATGCAACAGGCTGTTACTTTGAAGGCTGACGGAATCGTTGTTGGTGGATTTGATCCTGCAACAACAAGCGATGCAATCAAGGCTGCTAATACAGCAATGATCCCAGTCATCGGCTGGCACGCAGAAGCTACAGCTGGACCACAACCATCAGTTGGACTATTTACAAACGTCACAACTCTTCGCAAGTCTGTTTCACAGATTAGCGCAGACTGGGCAATTTCAGATTCACGCGGTAAGGGTGGAGTCGTTGTGTTCTCAGACTTCTCAATTCCTTTCGCAAAGGGTAAGTCAGATGAGATTGTTGCTGAATTGAAGACCTGTTCTTCAATGAACCTTCTCAAGTATGACAACATTCCAATCGGTAACAGCACATCAACATTGATGCAATCTGAGACCGCAGCACTTTTGGCTAAGTACGGCACAAAGTGGACACAATCAATCTCCATCAACGGAAGCCTTTACGTAACTCCAATTGCTACAGCACTTCGTGCAGCTGGCAAGAAGGGTTCAGACTTCCCACACAACGTTGGAGCTGGCGACGGAGCAACAGATGAGTACTCACGGATTGCATCAGGAAGCTTCCAGTCAGTAACTGTTCCAGAACCTCTTACACAAGAGGGATGGCAGATCGTTGATGAGTTCAACCGTGCATTCAATAATGTCGCTGCAACAGGGTATGTACCATCTACACACCTCGTTACAAAGGCAAACATTGGAACCGCAACATCATGGGATCCACAAAATGGATACCGCAGTATCTACAAGAAGATCTGGGGCGTTGCCTAATCTCTTGCAGTAATGTGTAGTTGCACGGCCGGGGGAAACCTCGGCCGTGTACCCTTTTAGGCATCAAGTTTTGGAGGAGATTATGAAAGNTCTTGTTAAGAGCGCTAAAGGCCCAGGCCACGTTACCCTAGTCAACGATCAACCTATTCCTGCAGTAAAGCCAGGTTGGGTACTTGTTGAAGTTGCGGCTTGCGGCATCTGCGGTACCGATCTCCACATCATGGAAGACACACATAAGAATTGGCCACCAGTTGTCTTGGGGCACGAATACACCGGTCGAATTGTTGAATTAGGCGCTGACTGTGGAAATTGGAAAGTCGGCGATCGCGCTGTCTGCGAACAACACACTCTTGCTTGCGGAACTTGCGATGCCTGTCGTCGCGGAGCCATCCATCTTTGCCCTACCAAGCGCAGCCCTGGTTGGGGCATTGACGGAGCCTTCGCCGAATTTGTTTTACTACCCGCGAATCTTTTACATAAAGTTCCAAATGGCGTGAGTTATAAAACAGCCACCATCACAGAACCAACAGCTATCTGTATCACCGGACTCGATCGCATCAATCTTCAGAGCGGTGAAAAGGTACTCGTTGTTGGTCCTGGTCCAATCGGCTTAATTTCAGCAATGCTTGCCCAAGTTTCTGGAGCGAGTGCAGTCACTATCGCCGGCCGCGCTTCAAGTACCAAGCGCCTTGAACTTGCAAAGCAACTTGGCATAAATGTTTATGTCATTGAGGACTTTGCCAAGAGCTCGGTTGAGCTCGCCGATAAGTTCGATGTAGCAATAGATTCCACGGGCGCAGGCGATGCCCTCTCACTTTGCTGCAGTGCCACTCGCCGCCTTGGTCGCGTACTTGAACTTGGCCTTGCCAGCACCCCAACCGTGAACTTCGCAATTAACGCAGCAACGACAAAGTCACTCACCATCGCCACCTCGCTATCCTCTGAATATTCCAGCTGGGATCGCGCGCTGGCCTTAATGGCATCTGGAAAATATGACCCAAGCGTTCTTGCCCAGTTCTACTCACTCGATGATTGGCAGAAGGCATTCCACGATGTTGAGTCTCGCGCGGTTGTTAAAGGCGTAATTACTCCTAAAGACTTTTCGGTACTCGATCAAGATTCATGAGAGATTTAAAGGTAATTCTGGTTGGACCGATGGGCGCCGGTAAGTCGACCATTGGCAGAATCTTGGCTGCGCAATTGGGTTGGCCATACATTGATAATGATGAGGAACTCCGCACGCTTAACTCAATGGCGCTAGCCGATATTGAAAAGCTGCCAGTCTCTGATCTTCATCAACTTGAACAAAATTACCTAGTTAATATTTACTCGCGCCCAGCACCATTTATTGCAGGGGCAGCGGCTTCAGTTGTGGATTATCCAGCTGGTCGTAAAATTCTAGAAAATGTCACAACAATCTATTTAAATATTCCGCTTGAGAAAGTGATTGAGCGAGCTGGAACCTCTGGGGTTGGCCGGCAAGCCCTGAAAGAAAATGGTGAAGCGGTTTTAGCCGAGCGCTATAACCGTCGCGATCCGCTTTATTCACAAGTTGCTAAATATGTGGTTGAACTCGGCGAGAGCGCTGAAAATGATGCGAAGAAGGTCATGGAACTACTCCAAACAATTTAGCTGCAAAGTTGCTGTAATCTTGGCAAATGGATGACGAGTATTACTGGGATGACCCGGTAGATGAGTACGTGGAATCCTCCAGCACCAGGCGCAAAGTTCCCACGGCCATACTTCTCATCATAGCCTATTCAGGAAATTCACTTACCGATTGGTACCTCCCAGATACAGTAGAGCTCAACCTTCTTTGCCAGTGGACTGTTGAACAATCGCTTGATCCAACGACTGCGTGCAACGGCGGAACAGTTAACTCGGCAATTTATGGTGGTCAGGGTGCAGGAATTATGGCGTCTCGATATGTCGCATCATCTGAATACAGTGCCAGTAATGGTTGGACTCATAACTTCAATTTTGCTGGTGGCCAAAGTGGTGCCTATGCCAAAAGCTATGCGTCAAACTATGTTCGCCTAATCCGCGCCTTCTAGTGAATCTAAGAGCTATCGATGCGCGAATCTCTGGTTACGCGAAGGCTGCCCACTTCGGTCCAACGGTTCTGGTTGTAAGCATTTCCTTCTTCATCTCGCTTACTCAGTTTTCGACTATCAAATCAGCAGAAATATCAGTTGCCATATTTGCTGGGCAATTAGTGGTTGGCTGGACAAATGATTTAATAGATTTTCCGTTGGACGCCGCTGCAAAACGAATAAATAAGCCATTGGTGGCAGGCACAATTAATGCGGCTAACCTTCGGAGAGCAATATTTATCGCACTTACCTTCGCGCTCTTCCTCTCTTATATGGGACCAATGGGGATAAAAGGAACTGCAGTCCATACGCTAGGACTTTTGAGCGCTACTGCCTACAACATCAAGTTAAAGAAGACCGTTCTCTCTATATTTCCTTACATCGTCTCATTCGGGCTAATGCCGCTTGCAGTTTATGTCAGCGCGAGGCACCGACCGAATTTATGGTTGGAATTGACCTTCATTACCTTTGCTTGCTCATTCCATTTTCTCAATGTGATCAAAGATTTAGAGTGGGATTTGGCGCAAGGCGTACTCGGGTTACCTCAGCGGCTAGGTAAGACTCGTTCCATATTTCTTGCTCTCCTTTTGGCCAGTTTGGGCATTTCCATAGCCATCTCTAAGTGGCAAGAGATGCGCGGAGCATAGAAATACGCGAAGTCCTAGCCCTATATTGTGAACATGAAACTCTCTCAAAGCGACGCCACGTCGTGTGGGCAATTGATTGTTTGTGTTCGATATTGAGCCAACGGTCTAAGAACTCACCCAGAGTTAGCGTGGTCGTGCGAATCAAGTTATTGCTCTGTGAAATAGGTAGTTGANTTA